>JADEYI010000181.1_pt1 | contig 116284 bp, 211 predicted proteins | sample 8542331 | NCBI WGS metagenome assembly JADEYI01 (sample SAMN16510988, study PRJNA670497) | mine drainage metagenome | isolation source: biofilm near Copperflume 1 | place: Germany: Marsberg coppermine Kilianstollen | collected 2018-02
GCAATGCATGTGATAGTCCTTGTGCTAGTCTAGTGGCTTGTAATATCTCAGATTACATCTGTGATCTGTGACACCAGGTCGGCCTCGTAGTCTAGGGACACATATCCCACCGCCTCCTTGATGGCACGCCGTGCCCGGCGGGCAATCTCGCGCCCATTGCTGCCACCCCTGTAGGGGAAGGAGCCGCGCTCGGTCAGCAGGGTCATCATGCAGTCTGTCAAGTCGCGCCCGGCGAGGTCCAGCCGCATGATGGCGTGCGGCAGCGCGTATCCATGGTATATGGGAACTGCGGACAACAAACCAAGTATTAGGAATTAGCGAAGGGTGTGATGTAATTTCTGGACAGCTCCAAGCCGGCTTCTCAGCAACTGACCACCAAGCACTGTCTATAAAATTTGAGGACATCCTTAAAATGCAGAAGGACACTACAAGAGCAAAAGCAGGTAAACACTTGATTTAGCCACCGAATTGCTTGATTTTTCTAGGATTGCCATGAACTGGGCACTGAAGAGCTCTCAACATGCCAGATCCCTCACTTTTTGTGAGGCCTAGGGCACCCCACACATTTCAAATATTGCGAACTGCCGCACGCCCTGAAAACTTTGAAGCCAATCCCTCAAGCCCTTTATGGCTAAAATATTCGATGAGCAGTTCTAAAATGTTCAAGTGGCCATCAAAGGCTGGCGTGCTTGCCTCTATCCTAAACACTGGAAAAGCAACTTCTTTGTTGGACTTGGGCGGCATTATCTCCATGCGTGGTCTGACAGGGCTTTAAACTAGTGTCTTCAGTGACCCTGTAGCCTCTGACCACCCTGGCATTTGTGTGCCCCGGGAAACACTGGTAGCCTATGCAATGCCAGGGCAGGAAAGCATGTCCAGCAAGATCAAAAACAGATGGCAAGATTTTCCGTGAGAGCCTGGAGACGAAGTGTTTGCATGTTATGGCATGCAACCTAGAACCTTATGCCATGATAAACTCCAAGCTGGAATGCTGTTGGAACATTCCTGACCACCGTGCACTATGAATTCGATATGAGCGGCAACCCGCGGGCACCTTTTGGATTCTTACGCCAATATTTTGTTGATTGCTGTGTTGCCTAAGAAACTTAAGGGGGAAAACCCTCATGCCTGCCATCCGGCAGCCTGCTGACCCACTCAAGTAATTGACAACAGATGCTGAACTTCAGCTTGAAGCTTGAACAAGACATCAATAGCACAAGCAGCAAATATACTGCAGCATGGAGGCCAAGGAGCTAAAGCATTATAGTTGTTGTAGTGAATATTCTGGCCAGCAAGACTGGCAATCTTGGCCATGATGCTTGCAGTATGAGCTGGCTGGGCCCAGAGAAACATTATTTTTGAGCAAGTTGCTTTTCACCACAGTGAGTGACGCCGTCGCCGGAGTCGAGCACGATGCCGGTGGTGCGTCCGGTCGAGTTGAGGGCCGGCACGGCCTGAATCCCGATGTATGGCGGGCACTCTGAAGGTCTCAAACATGATCTGCGTCATTCTTTCGCGGTTGGCCTTGGGGTTGAGCGGCGCCTCTGTCAATAGCACCGGGTGCTCCTCAGGAGCCACACGCAGCTCATTGTAGAAGGTGTGGTGCCAGATCTCTTGCATGTCGTCCCTGTGACAAAGGCACCTGGGCGTCAGAACCATGCAGAATTCACACTGGGTCATTGTGCCCTCTGGGTCTTCTTTTTATTTGGCACTGCTAGCGCATGCCATGATGAAGCTCAACGCTGAGGTTCTGAAGCTCATTATTTGGGGGGCTGACGTTCAAAGCTGTGCTGCAATTGAAGGAAAGCTTGGCAATATTCACCAACAATGCAGCGGGGAGCAGACAGTAAGGTGGAACATAGCCACAATGCTTCTTGCTTTGCTGAGGTGTCCAAGGAAGCGTCTTCTCATGCTCAGCAGGTAGCGCACCAGTTGGTGACGATGCCGTGCTCGATGGTAATTGAGGGTGAGGATGCCACGCTTGGACTGGGCCTCATCGCCGAGATAGGCCTTTTTTGGGTTGCACATCGCATTCTGCGCACACCCCAATGTCAGGATTCAAAATAATGTCAAATGTCCAGTCTTTTTTGCAGCCTCTACATGCAAGCAGCTCGGCAGCTTCCAACCATGTGATGCATTCTGCCAAATGCTCTATATAGAGACTGCGTTGCAAAGTCATCAGGTATGTTGGCCAAAGAATTGCTGGATGATGTACACATGCACATGGCCCATCTCGGGGAATCTGACTGGGCGATATTACCGGCCTGTAGATGCGGCCTGATGCTGCCCACAATGTAGGCAGGATGACCTGCGGGTTTTCATCCCTGGCGAAGCCACCCTTGAGCACGCCAAAGCCGTTGTCAGTGACAATCGCAGGCACTTCACCATCGCCGTCCAGATGAACTCCACGGCCACCTGGCCCCCGGCCATCTACGCACTGCCAAAACACTTGAGGCATTGTGTGCGATCACCCATGTATCAGCATGTTTCAGTTGACATTTCACTTGAAAGGATATCAAAATGGCAGGTGAATGAGTACAAATCGATATATGCAAGCCTCAAAATGTAGCACGCAATCCTGTGCAATGGTTGAATTGCACTTCCCAGCACCACACAGAGAAGCACTCTAGCGCTTGAGTAGAACACATCATTCTACATAGTATCCGATATTCGATAGGCCATGGACTTCTTTTAGACGCAAGGGGCACAGAGTGGGCGTTTACCTTCAGAGTGAGGAGGATCCAGATGGCGTGCAGCGTCAAGACATATTTAGTCCCAGCACAAGCTCTGGATGCGACACCTGCACAACGAAATAAGAAAAGCTTAGCTGTGCAATGCGCTGCCACAGCCTCCGAAATCAGTGAGTGCCATCAGATTTACATGGTTGGAGCAAAACTAATCGAGCGGCGGGGCCCACTTCAGAGATTCGATCAGACAGAGATTCCGCCTTGAAGCAGTTTTAGCCCCTTTGTGAACAAGTAGGAGTGTAGAAGATGCGCTGTATCAGCCTCGGCGGTTCCAGTCGGAGAATTTGCTGAGGGTGATCACAGATATTTATAGCCTAAAGCTGCACGCTAGTGGCTCAGAATAGACTTACTTACAGAAATTTGAGCTCACGTATGGTCTGGCCCAATCAATACTTTGACAGTAGCACTGCAAGGGCGCCTCCCTCTCCAACGAACAGAACATTCCGTTGTTAAATGGAAGGTACGCCCTCGGAGCGTCAGTTCTCAGACCCCAGCCAGCGGGAACGCCACCCTCTGTGCATTTAAGGCTCAAGAGGCGGGAACGAGCAGGGAGGACTGATGCGACGGGATCGCGAATGTTCGCAAGCTGCTTTGCAAAGGCAAGGATCCGTACTGACTTGTAGGGACGAATGCAGTCAAGCAACAGTGCGAACTTCAAGAGCATTCTGAACATGCGCAGTGCCACTTCAAGGCTCCAATGCGCAGCATCCTGCGTGCTGTGACATGGTTAGACACACCAACAGTGACAAATTAAATTACTATATGTTTTTGAACCCACTAGCCAATGTAGCCTGAGACCCTCCGAGGCTCCAATGCCTGGTTGATCAGGGTTCCCCGCCTCCGAGGAGTCCCTCTCCAACTGCCAGCAGAACTTTGCGATACTCGTTTGGAAAAGCGAAATTAAGATCTTGTGACTAGAAAATGTTAGCTGGTGCATTTGCGCTTGCGGTGCTGATATGGATCATTCTTAGCGCTGGGCAATCTTCACTCGACCGCATCATGCATGATGGTGCTTAACTTCATAGGTTCTGACAGCAAGCATATGCTTTGGGGTCGTGACATTGAATGCGATGCTACAAGTATTCGTCAAATACTCCCTGAAAGTGCCTAAAACCTGCCCATGTTCGTTCAAGTCGCACGATTTCTACGGCTGCCATCCCTGGAAAGATCTTCGCCATCTACTTGCCCACAATGGGGCATCACTAGCTCTTTAAGATTACATGATATCAAAGAGTGCTGGTTACATCGGATCGCGAGATTGGATGCATCTAGAGGACTTGCTACCTGTTAAGAACCACACCTCTTTTCCTCATTGTTCGAGTGCGCACGGATGCTTTTGCAGCCGACCCTCAGAGTGCGATCGTAAATGCATGAATCCCGTGCATATACCCGCACCATCGGCTGGCTGCTCTAAAGTGTCTGCTTCCACAACCCCCATCCTTCCGTGAGTCACGAGAGCTTCGATCTCTGAAAAACAGCTGCAAGTGGCAACCCATCCGGTCTTCGCGCTTTTCCTTCTATCCGTTTATACAAGAGGATCTTTAAAGCTCACATTTCTTAGATTTTGCATTCTCTTAAGCTTGCTCTGATCCGGCGTTTTCTCAGAAGGCTCCGGAACCACGCTCGTTCAACGTTGGGCCTTTGAAGGGATGCTGCAGAATAATGTTATTTTACGCTCGAAGTTGCTTGAGACGCACGCCCAATCTGACGGTCCTCGGTGGTTAGCACTTGCAAGTGTATATACTTACTTTTAGATAGATCACAGACTCAGGACTTGATGGGACTGTCAGTGAAGGGGACTGTCAGTGATGATCGTGGCACAACTTTCACACATGCTGTTCAAACAGACAAATCTGCCAGCAACAATGAATTCCAAAGCTCCTCCAGGGATTCCCCATCCCATGACTCCTTGCGCACTCAGTGGCTCTCTTGCGCACCCACCCTTACAAGTGCCTGCACTGTGCTCGAGAGAGTTCTGTGACTGCATATTATCCACTAGCTTAGGCCAAAGCGAGTTTGGGATGCTGGTCTGGTAACCCTGGGATACTATCAGTAGTTTATTCCAACGATTTGAATTTAAATTGAGCTATAGATTTCCTCAATCACCCTTGCACATTGAGGATAGAACAGTCCTGACAGTAAAGACCATGCATGCACCACAAGTCTGAAACAAAAAAAATTATATATGCATCAATGCACACCAAAGTCACGAGATGCAATCCAGTTTTTGTTGTCATGCTCGCCAACTATGCTCACCGATACCCTGAGAGGCTCCGTCTATCTCAATGATGGTCTCATAGCCTAGGACCTGCCGAGCAAGCAAGTCAGGAGGTGTTATAAAGGGGAATATTTTTACTGTGGGTCTAGCCATATTGTAGGCTTTAAAGCGCTCAAGGGTTAGCCTCACTGGCAGTCTAGCACCCCCCTCCCTATGATTGGCAAGTACACAAGGATGCAATATCACACAATCACACCATTTCACAAATCTGGGCAGAGTGAAACATGTGGAACAAACCTAACGCAACATGGAAACCCCAACTTGGAAAGCGTCACTCTGGCAAAGAGCACGAGCATATGCCCACTGGGAGGCTGACATGAATGTCTGGGATATGGCCCATATAGTACTATTGTCATCTTGGCAAGGACACCGTGTACAACCAATTCACGTCGGTGTGATACTTTGTAAGAATGACTCACTGAAGGACTCGGAGTCCTTCAAGTGATCATGTGCTCTTCAGATGGACTTGGTGTGCACAATGCCGGCGCCAGACTCCTCATACTCGCTCCTGGAGGTGCTGTACTGCACATACATGACAAGGAACCAAGTTTATTATTTGGCAGAAATACTCACTGTGCAGACTCACTGCATGCAACCGTGTGACACAATCTCAGTTGAAATCGGTTGGTGGACTTGGGAAGCTCAGCTGGAACAACTAGTAGTTAGTCACCTTTAGCTAGCTACCGTGTAGATTTCCAGGGCTTGTGTTGCTTTCGGATAGGTTGGCAAACTGTTGTTTCCTTGAGTAGTTAGCATGCATCTATAAGTTTTCTGAGATGGATTTTCGAAATTTGAAATAAAGGGGACTGCCACGCACCACTTTTAGTCGGGAATTGGTAATCATATCTGGCGCCATGATGGTGGCGCCTCCATTCCATGCCGAATACGTGGGATTGGTGGCTGCCACCACCTTGACTTTAGACACATTCATGCCGCGGCGGCCAGCGATCTCTTCCGCCAGGCGGTCAACATTGCCCGGGATGAGGGCATTGCCTGCATGCACAGTGCACAATTCAGATCATGACAAGATCGCCAGTCAGCAGTTTACAAAGCTTCAAGATTTGCAACAGATGTAAGCAAGCTGTACTCGGAGTGCCACTATAATTATTATCAACGCATCCAATCAAGTCGGTGAGAGTATCTGGTATGTGATGACCGGAAATTTAGCTGCTAAGCACATTGATAATCACCACCAAATTGGAATGTGCTTTGTTTAAGAGACCACTGATTCCATGCCAAGCTCAATGGCCTTGCCCCCGGGCGCGGGGGCCATGCAAAAAGATTCCCACTGTGATCGATCCTGAAGGGGCCGTATCATTTGCTGTAGTAGTAGAACATATATATACATCATACCCTATATACATACCTGCCTATGGATTTCTCTGCGCCGAAGTCTGTTGATGATTTTGCTACTTAAACCCTTCAAGGTCAACTCAGCATAATCTCATGAAGAGGGGTTGAAGATAATGCTCAACCCCAGAGAGGAGAACAATGCCACCAGTTCTGGAGAAGTCGTCATAGATGAGATTCAAGGAGTCGCGGCACAGGGCGATGCAGTCTGCGACCATGTCGCTGAGGCCTGGCGTTTATGGCCATCATTTCTGGCCTGAACAGCAGTTCAGCGCAGCGGATGCGCTCGCTGCCAACCTTCAGCACCTGCGCAATAGACCATTGATAAGTACAGCTCATTCTTGTGGAAAGTGCGGCTTGGCATTGAGAGATAATTTCAATTTTTGCCCTGTGCAGTGGATCACAAAGGAGGAGCACGACGAGTTCGGCCCCAGCATTGTGCACAGGATGTGCTTCTGATATGTCAGCACTACCAGTAGACAATGAAGTGGCAAATTTACTGGCACAACTCACAAGGGCTGGCAAGCCTGGCTGGGGCTATATTGGGAGAGATTGTGAGGCTGGAAAACTTGTGAGGCAAGTTTGGTTGACTGGCTGTGAGTGAGATTTTTTAAATGGCAGTTGTTGCTATTGTCAGGAGTTGGTGGATCGGCGGTTCTGACAATGTCATTACCGCTAATGCTCAAACTGCTTGATACTGGTGCCGATGGGGGCATCTCTTGAGGGGTATCCAAACAAGCTGCCAATAATAATCTTCTAAGATGCATGGGTACATTGTGGCCTGGATAGCTACCATGCTTTTGATCCACACTGTGGTCTAGTGATCACCAGTCACCAGTGGTCAAGAATGCCACACCTACATTGAACGTACCACACTGTGACAGTGCCATGGTGGCAGGGGCAGTGCACAGTTAATGTCCTAGAATACATCTTATCGTGATGACATGATGCATGTAACCATTATTCTCATCACCCCAGCTTAAGCTGAAATGAAACTTTTAGAATTCCCCTTTCAAGCTCCTTAAGCCTCTTCAAATAGTTCAAGCTCAATCAACTGGCTGATCAGGATTACATCGAAGCTGATAGTGCTGCCCGTAGGCACAACCGCGCTGCAAAATGTGGCATAGCCAATGTGCCTGCAGATATGGCAACCCCTAAATATACCTTACTTGCCTACACCTCAAGCCGTTGCCACGCAATGCCAACCCCCGTCACTAGCAGATGAATCATGTGGAACAAACCTAACGCAGCATGGAAACCCCAAAGCGTCACGCTGGCAAAGAGCACGAGCATATGCCCACTGGGAGGCAGACATGAATGTCTGGGGTATGTACGGTTGTCATCTTGGCAAGAACACTGTGTGACCTTGTCCAACCAGTTCACATCGGTGTGATACTCTGTAAGAATGAGTCCTTCAAGTGATCACTGATGGCATTTGCATGGCATGTGGTCTTCAGATGGACTTGGTGTGCACAATGCCGGCGCCATACTCCTCATACTCGCTCCTGAAGGTGTACTGCACACACATGAGAAGGAGCCAAATTTATAATTTGGCAGATAGACTCACTGTGCAGACTCACTGCGTGCAACACGATCTCAGTTGAAATCGGATGGTGGACTTGAGAAGCTGGAAAAAACAACTGAAGCAAGAACTAGTACTTAATCACCTTTAGCTACCTACCGCATAGATTTTCCAGGGCTTGTGTTGCTTTAAGATAGCTTGGCAAGTTGTTGTTTCTTGAAGTATTTAGCATACAAACTATAGTTTTCTGAGATGAAATTTCGAACTTTTTGAAAATTAGGGGACTGCCACGCACCCTGCAAATTTCATCATGGGATAAGGCAATCATATCTTGCGCCGCGATGGTGGCGCCTCCGATCCATGCCGAACACGTGGGATTGGTGGCTGCCACCACCTTGACTCTGGACACATCCATGCCGCGGTGGTCAGCGATCTCTTTCGCCAGGCGTCCAGCAATGCCCGGGATGAGGGCATTGCCTGCATGCACAGTGCACAGTTCAGATCATGACAAGACCGCCAGTCAGCATTTTTCAAAGCTTCAAGGTTTGCAACAGATGTAGGCAAGCTGTACTCGGAGTGCCACTATCATTATTATCAACGCATCCAATCGACTCGACTCGGAGTCAATGATAGTATAGGGTATGTGATTACCGGCAAATTCAGCTGCTAACTTATTAAGCAATTTGTTAATCACCACCAAATTGAGATGTGCTTAGATTAAAAGACCACTGGTTCCATGCCAAGCCCAATGGCCGGGCCCCTAGGCGCGGGGGCCATGCAAAAAGATTCCCACTGTGATCGATCCTGGAGGGGCTATATCATTTGCTGTACTAGTAGAACATACAGATATCATACCCTATATACATACATGCCTATGGATTCTTCTGGGCCGAAATCTGTTGATGATTTTACCGCTTAAAGCCTTCAAGGTCAACTCAACATAATCTCATAAAGAGGATTGGAAGTAACGGTCACCCCTAGAGAGGAAAATAGTGCCACCATTGCCGTGAAAGTCGTCATAGATTAGATTCAAGGAGTCGCGGCACAGGGCGATGCAGTCTGCGACCATGTTGCCGAGGCTGGCGCTTCCATGGCCATCATTTCTGGCCTGAAAAGCAGTTCAGGGCAGCGGATGCGCTCGCTGCCAACCTTCAACACCTGCGCAATAGACCATCGATCAATGAAACATTTCCATCGACCATCAAATATTCAATCATTCAGTAAGGAATTGGCTTCTTTTGGGCTTTGCGGCACCCTAGTATTGTCCATGTCTGATAGGAGACTTCTTGGCCTTAAACCATGAAACACCTTCTAAAGGATAGCTGACGGTGAGCGGAGGTGCCAAGTCTTTCAAAACTTTTAACCCCTTCAATGGCAATAAGAAGATGGGGAATTGGATGGCACTCAAGACGAGCAAAAGCTACAAGAGTGCACACACCAACAAACACTATAAATGGTTTGTGTTCCGGGTTCCTTAGACAAGATTTTCTCCCGGTCGTGATACTTATGATGGACTTTGCACCTGGCCGCCGGGCAGCTTGTAGTTCATGGGGGCGTCTCTGGCCAGCCTAATGGCGCCGTCGTAGCAGGAGCTGCTTGGGGCCACGTAGGCCAGCTTCTCCTTCATGTCGCGTGCAATGCTGTGCAGGGACGACATGCTGAAGGTGTGGCGGAATGACGGGTGATCAGCCGCCTCGGAGGTCATCATCATGCATTTCGTGACGTCCGCCCCGCCGATCTTTGATTGCGTGATGGCATACTGCAACGTTCGCCCCTGGTTGCCACTGGCAGTGACTGGGACTGCGATGAGCACAACGGTTTGAGAGGAGAGATGAAGCTCTTTCCTAAGAAACAGACGGGCTTCTAAAGTCCCCAATCTCACGGCAAGCTGGATCAACAGGTGGTAGCTACAACAGTCATATGGTTGTTGGATGTAGAATCCGTGCACGTCTCAAAATTTGGATAAATAGTCACAAGACTTGCACCTTGCTATAAGCAATTTGGGCTTGCACATGCTGCGGCTGCATCTTCCCAATTCAGTTGCCGCATGCACAGACCATATTTCACGTATCCACACAGTGCTCTCCGGAGATCCAGAGTGAGTCATGGGAAAAGGCCTACGGATAGCAGGTGCCCACCTGCGGAGGAGACACCATCGCCAGACTCGACAATTATGCCTCCGGATCTCCCGCAGCTGTACAGTGACAGCTGTGCTTGGTTGGCCATGGCCATGGCGGGCACGCCAAATGTCTCGAACATGATCTCTGCCATCTTCTCGCGGTTGGGCTTGGGGTTGAGAGGCGCCTCTGTCAGCAGCACCGGGTGCTCCTCGGGCGCCACGCGCATATGGCTGAAGGAGTGGTCCCAGATCTTCTCAATAGCGTCCCTGCAAAGCATTGGAAGGTGGACGTCACCTATCTACCCTGGCTTTGATTTCTGGTTCCCACAGCTGCAGTGTCGTGACGTGATCACACACAAGAGCAGAACACAATAATGAGTTAAGGAAATGATGATGCAATGATGAGGGAACACCCAGACCTAGCACTCAGGATACTATCTTTGTAAGTTCCCTGTCAGCCTTAGACCGTTGGTGATATGGCACAATATACAGGAGATGTCTGAGAAAGTCTTCACTTTTGAGAGTGACTATTGCCATTATTTGCTACTTCAATGCGTTCTCCTTGCATTTTGCAGGAAAAGCATATAATCATATTAATAATATTGATAATAATAATAATAATAATGCGGTCTTTTGCGGGTAGAATCTTGCCAAGTGAGAAGTCCGCGTACCAGTCGCGTATGATGCCCCGGGTGATGGGGTGCTTGAGCTCCATCAAGTCAGCATCTGCCAGAGCCGTGGCGCCCACACAGATGCGATCGCCTTGCCCCATTCCAGCCAGTTCTGGAATGGGATCGTGAACATATACACAACTTGGAAATCAGCTGATGCCATCTTTCTCTGTCTGTCTTCTTTCCCTGTCACATGTGCACTTGACTTGACATGTGCACTTTATGGTCTGGCCTTGCCAACAGCCTGGCTTCTCACCAGCACACAAGTGCATTACTGGATGCACACGCTGGCACATAGCACACTGCTAGTAGTAGACTACAAGTCAGGTCAATTTCTGTGCAGAGTGTCTTCCACAGCAATTGCCTCACACCATGGAGACTCTCTTCACAGGAGAATAGGAAATGGCTTGTGCAAGGCACCTGAGGCTCGGTTTGCCCTACAACGGTGGGGAAGACATAGGACGGCAGCTCCTCTCCAGCAAATCCGATTTTCATACATCCAGATCCGTTGTCAAACACAAGCCCACCTCTCCTTCCAAATTCCATCATGCCTGCACAAGACCAAGACACCTCAGACAGCATGGGTGCGTCTCACCCTCAAAGATTGCCGTGATTGCAAATCTGCAAGCTTAATCAATTGGCTAATTACGATTACATCGAAGCTGGTAGTGCTCCCCGTAAGTAACGACCATCAGGATTCCTACACCAACTGAATTTTGTCCAGGAGTAAATTATGCCTCTGAATAATTGAATCACAGTATTAAAACCGTCAACAGAGTTAGGAACAGAACTTTCTTATACGATAAACATTAATGTTGCGTGGGACACAGATGCCGATCCGATTCACCCCATCAGATTGGCAGAGCTGAAAGCTCAGCAACGGTAATTCCAGCAAGACGAACTTGGGAGGCGATCTTACCTTCCAGTCAGCTGCGACGACAGATCTCTAGTCGTGAAAGCGCATGTCTCCCAGGCTACCTCTGCAGGCTCGAGAGATCCTTGTCCTGAGCGCAAAATGTGACCAGCTGCCGAATGGCAAATTTTAGCAATACTTATATTTGCGTCGCACAAGGGTCAGTTTTGCTCGCATTGCGGGGCTTCCTTTTGCTTGAGAAGACTCACGAAACGGTTTCGAAAATGGGACGGTCACGTTATCGGGTGACGTCACATGAGGATTCCCGAAGCTTCTTTTCAATCTCACATACCAACTTTTAAATTCTAAGTGGCGACTGAGCGTTCACATTACTCAATGTCGCACTCTGCCATACTGATGGTTTGCAAATAATTGGCAAGCACTTATTACATTTGATGTATGAGTCAGCTCAAGGCACATTTCTGCCATACTCTGAATCGAATCTTATCAATGCTCGAGACTATTTGACCTCACACAAGAAGCAACACAACCTCGCTGCAAAATGTGGCATAGCCAATGTCCCTGCAGATATGGCAAACCCTAAATATACCATGATTGCCCACACCTCAAGCCTGTGCCACGCAGTGCCAACCCCCGTCACTAGCAGTGTTACCTAGCTAGAGTCTGAAAATCTGTATTAATACCATATAGCATATGCAGCTGCATGATGCGGACCCAGTCTGATGATCTGACTCTTCAAGACCAGGAACAAAATACTCTGAATCAACATAGGCTGAGTAAAATTCTTGTCTGCAGAAGTCTTGAGTCTCATACAACCGTTATATGAGACTGTGACAACATCTCTTACTGCACATGTAAGATCCATAATGGTGATTGCCAAGAATTTAAAGCCAACGAAAGCAAGGGCAGTGGAATTGCAGCCTGAGGGCGCTTTCCTGACAGAGCCCCACAGACTGAGCCTGCAACTTCCCAGACTGGTGTTTCATATGAAGGATCAGAACGTTCGGAGACCAACAGAATCATGGCATTCACACAATATTCCAAGTCTATTGAAGAGGTTCACACAAACTGCGCTCAACAGACTCCAAGCATGAACCCGATTCTGTTCCACCGCGGTGTTTTGCAACCGCCTATGGGAGTTCCTATAGGTAGCTACTTGAAAATGATCGTATCATTCTGACTGGATCCAATCTTCCATCGAGCCAGCTCAGCCAAATATGCTCAGTTCCCGCGCTGCAAAGCGCGCAAAATCCGTGTCCGGCAGCGGCGGCGCGCCCTGAGACACTGTGCGGATGTTGTAGTTGATTTTTAGCGCCAGCCGCTCGAGCACGTCGCGGCTGGAACAGGGAATGCGCTTGCGCCCGGGAACCGTCCACGCGCCCAGGCAGTGCGTTTCCACCTGGTGCAGGTAGTCAATCACGATGCGCAGCCGCTCGCTGTCACCTGCGCAGGGGCACAAACAGTTCTGCTGAGAGGATGCTTGTTTCCACTAGGTGCTCAAGAACTTCTCGCTAAGACTCTGGAGCGTGTCGAACACAGCTTTGCAACCCTGCTCAGGCCCAGCTCTGACAGCCAACCAGACACATTGCTCGCTCCACCAGGCCAGGATACAGGCCAGGAAACAGACTTAATTTTGTAGGTCCTGAATGTGTGGAAGCCCCACCTAGCACACAACCTTTATAGAGAGATCTACAAGTAAAGTTTAAGTAAAGAGATGACATGAAGCCGAGATGCTGGCACCGTTCTAGGGCTGTCAAGTGTTCAGCACTCGTGATGGGCGATCAGGGCTGCGCCCACCTCGCACTGTCTGGATGCTCGAAAGCCGCACAAACCACATGGGCCGGTAAGTCGACCGCAGCGACACAATCCGCATCCGCAGCAGCGCCACATCCTTGTCAGTCACCAGAACTACACGCTTCTCCCCTGCCTGCATTACGTCCAGCACCCGCCCAGCCTGCAGCACCCATCGGGACAACATCCGAGTCAGGAACGTTGCCAAATATTGCTGAGCGTCAGAATAGTCCGTGCAGGCTGATTGAAAAACACAATGCTTTCATCAGAGCACACAGCGGCCTGCAGCATTGGGGGAGCATCGCTTGTGATGGCAGGGAAGAATGTTTACCTTGATGGCGGGGAAGAGGGTGGGCAGCGCGGCCTGCCAGGACTTAATGAGCCGCTGGTTGCGCGCGCGAACCTCCGGGTCCTTCGCACTCTCCACGGCCTGCGCAACATCAGCACATGACTTTGCAACCCCAAACAAGAGTCTCTGAGATGCCGCAGTGCGTATTCTGGCCCCAGCGCGCTGGCCATCACCACAGGCAGAATCAATCGGAGCCCCCATCACAAGCATATATTAAAATTGTGGCGCTAGGAGAACCAGCCTGGAGTCTCAGTAATGGCCTGACAGGAAACATGCCATGCCTGTAGATAAAATTTAACTAAGCAGCAAGCGTTCAAACGCATCCTCAACCGCAAGCATCACGCAAAAAAAATTCCCTTGCACCTGTATTACCAGCCTGGATCATAGTTCCTTTTGAGGCTTAAAGAAGCCAATGTGGCTTTTAACAAATAAAGGAGGCAAATAAAGGAGTCCTGTTTGGAGGCCACAAATTGGCCTTCTAGATAAAGTCCAATACCACGCAAAGAAAAAATTTTGGTCAATTTTGGTGGCATGGGAAAGTTTGTTCCAATATCCTCCCATCTGCACAGCCACTCTGGCTTGCAGCCAAAATCCTTGGAAAGAAATCATGATCCGGGACTTCCAGAGGACGTCCCTGATATCCTGCCAGGCTATCACAGGTAGCACCTTGTTGCATGTAGCAGAAAATGCCAGCTGCATCATGTGCGCAAGAGATGAAAGGTCTGAGATAATGAGGGAACGCGCCTCTGTGGAGTCCTCGGCCAGGGCGCCCGGAGCGCGCACGCGACGCAGCGTGCTGCCGGAGATGGCCTCGCGCCCCAGGCACACCAGCCCCATGCCATACGTCCCCTTGCTGGTCATCTCCAGCAGTCCCATCGTGGGCCGCACTGCCAGCCCTGCCAAGCCCTTGGCCACCCCCAGCAGCGCCACCGGCAGACCTCCACTGTGGAACCCCTGCCCCACCACATACTGTGCTCGACTTCTCTGTTGACAACCCAATCCCAATTCTGTGTCCCCTGGACCCTGAGGCCAGTCTGAATCTACGCAAAACTGTACAAGCTTTGGCCGTGCCTTACATTTGTATCTCCCATTTATCCTGGGATATGCCATGTGGCATGGGCTATCATACCTAGTGTGCGCAACCAAAGCACAATGCAAGACACATGCCTTGTTCAAGTGGCACTGCGTTGGACACCAAGGAATGGTTCATAGGGTAAAAAGACACCACGAAGCATTTGTGATCAAGCTGTGTGCCTCGCTTAGTACTCATAAATTTGAGTTCTTCCAGCAGGCTTGCCCAAACAGGTATCTTCCCTGCTGCCGAGCAGGCACAAAGTCGCAGCATACGACCAGCAGTGCCATTCTGCGCACGAAGCTCATTCTAGGTTCATTCTCGGATTGAAGGCTACATATGTATAGAGCTATGTGGCGACCGTCTGCCTTCTGTCTACAGTTCCAGAACCCCTTAAACTTATCGCTTGTCAACATGAGCACTCATGAGATGAAGGGGCGCTATGATGGCACTGTTTCTTTAAAAGTCCTAGTTTCAAAGCAGCGGCTGCGCTGACCTGGGTGGGGTCCATGACGACGCCGGAGACGCCGGACCAGAGGCCGGAGCAGCCCTCCTCCACGGCGCGGCGGAAGGCGTCAAACGCATTGGCCGGCCGTTGCACCGCGCGGTTGAGCGCGCCGGTGTCGCTGAAGGTGCCAGTCTGGTTGGGCGGCACGTACGTGAACAGTGACAGGCCCACGCGCGAGAAGCTGCCCACCACCTGCACCCAGCCCAGCAATGAATTTATATGATGGCCAAAAAATTGCCTAAACAAGCAAGTCTTCTATAAGTACCAGCAGCCCAGCAAAGGATGGTGCATGCCATTGCAGAGAGTGCCGGACTGGGACTAGACGAGGAAGACTGCACGCTGTTTCTGCTGTGTATCAGGATAGCAGGCAGCTTGAAGCACATAAGGCATGCAAATCTTGAGTCCCCAGATGGCAATTTCAAATTTCATTTGCCGGACAAGCTATCATGGCGAAAGCCTACTTTTGGTTCATGCATGGCACGGATGTGTTGCTGGCGGTGTATTTGTGCTCACCTGGGCGACGCTCATGAAGAAGACATAGCCGACGCGCTGCACTGCACCGACGGGCCCCACCTTGCCCGCGCCCAGGCCGGTCGCCAGCGTCACAAAGGACCCCCCGGCCCAAACCACCGTCAGGGGGACCGCCGCAATCGCCGGCCCTGCTCCCCCCAGCACCTGGTCCACACAGCAGAATTAGTGGCGAGACATAAATGCCTGCACCACACCATAACCAAGTAGTTTATACCTCTCTGTCATGCGATCTTCCATTCATGCCAAAAAAACTTTCCATTAGGACTCGTGCAACCTCTCAGTCAAGCATAAACATGGCCCATAGCCACTTTGCCACGGCATCAGCAGGTCCAAAAGAAAGTGTTGCTCATATCAGGCACAAGGGTGCTTGCCTTATGGGCCTCCGAGATGGCCTGCGCAATGTAGTGCCTCATGAGGCTATTGGTGAGGGCCTTGCGGCCAATCAGGCGCGTGTCCACCGACCACCCGCGGAGCAGGAGGGGAACGTTGTTGATGTTGATCAACTGAAACCCCGACGCCCCAATCAGCCGCCTGCGCAGCGCAAGCTTCCTCTTCAACAATGCAGCATGCGCCGTCAGAGCATGTCGGTTCTGTCAAGGCCCTCCGCCCCATCAAAGATGGCGCGTGAGGCCTCCAACTCATCAAAATAATCAATGAGCCGCTCTTGCTGCTGCTGCACGAAGCAACGGCACCTTCTTGTCGTTGCCAGCTGGAAGCCTAATGCACCAAACAAACTTGTACACACTGGCGTCCCCCTTTTTCACATTTCGCACACGCCGCACACAATACACGCAATCTGACCGTCCCACCGTCCTTCAATTTTTGTTTACAACCTAGTGCAGTGTGCAAAAGGACCCTTTAATATGCTAAGGTCCCTTCTCAGCCTGAGGAATTTCAGGAATCACTGAAACTGCTGCACCTTCTGACATGCCTAATTAGGAGTGGTGCCACCGGCATCGGATGCTGTGAGCCCCAAGCCGTCACAGTGGATGAGACCACAGCCCCGTCAGCATGATAGTAATTTGAAGTGCAGACGCACCATACGCTGAAAGCGAGACATTGCTGGACACTCTTCTTGTTTCAAGGGTGTAGACAGAAACATGCCTAAACAGGCCGGAGGCTGGCTCTGGGGCGGTGGCGCCGTGGCGGGCGGCCAGGATGGATGAGGTGAGGGCGATGGTGACGTTGGCGTTGATGTCGCCGATACGCGCACTCTCTATGAAGAACCAGGAGGAGTGCGCGCTCTGGCCCCGCAGCACCGCCAGCTCCTGCACCAGCCGGGCATACAAGGAAACTACAACTGACCCCTCGAGACAGGCAATGGCAGCCGCTGCCATTGTGCGGCACCGTTATTCTGGCAAGAGGCATGCATGAACGCTTCACAAGTGAGGTTGTCTGTGCAGCATTAAAAAATGGCCACCGGGCAGCGCACTGAGTTTGAAATTTCAGCACACTGTGGCAAGTCTCGAGACAAGTCTCTATGGTGCCATACCAGTAACTTCAGCAAGCTCCAGGTGCATGACCTGCATCACTTCTGCCACAATCCTAATCCATCATGTTTTGCAAGTCTAATTGAAGCAGAAGGGCAAGGGCACCTTGAGCTCTCGCTCTTGCACCCAGCGCAGGGGCGTCCCTGTGAACCCGTCCTCGGTGTCCAGCGGCAGCACCGCATTCATGGCCAGTGATTCCACCTCGCGCGGACCAAACTGCGCCGTCAGCAGCCGCCGCTGCTGCTCCCGCCATGCCACGTCCTGCAAGGTGCATCACAAAGAGAGCACTTCACCGCTGAGCTCACCAAGCCACATCCACAAGTGGATCTTTAGAGCATCTTGAATGAAAGGTCCCAGGTAAGCATCAGGAATGAGGTTGAAGCACACACGGAGTTTTCTTCTATCAAATCTGCCAGCCTTTGTGCCACAACGCGCTAAAGTATTTAAGCAGAAATATGGGATTGTGAAAGGCGCACCTGCCATATGTCTGCCAAGGGAAGCGCTACGATGAACGTGAGGAAAGCCTCCAAGAAGCCATCTGCACAGGAAATTACAGAAATTCGTTAGCTCCTGGACAGTGCAAGCGGCAGCGCTCACTTCTACACCCCAAATTTGAACGGAACACGAATTCAAATAGAGCGAATGCTATAACTTATGGATCGCAGGCCTCCGCACCGGCAAGAGAGGGCAAATCTTGCACCAAGCGAAGCAGAAGTGTCCTGCTCGTCAGCGCTGTAATTTGCTGGTCTCACTTCGATTGCGTTGCAGTTCGCGATCTGCTAGTAGCTATTGTACGCATTGAACGATATGCAAAGAAATATGACAGTCAGCCCGGCTTCAAGCCCCAACTCATGTGAGCCATTCGACAGTCCTAGGTTTGCCTCAACGCGTCGTATCAGGATTCAATCCCCGTCACTTGGCCCATCCCAGAAAACGAACCCTATTCGAAAAATTGTAGGGTTCAACATCGCAACCCCACCAATACCCCGTAGCCCCAAAGACAAGGGTTGGGGTACAAAAGATCTTCAAAATTCAATTTGCCAGCCCAGACAAATCTGCCTTAATCTAGATTGGCAATCCCTTCTGATAAGTGACAAGTGACAAACAACCCACATCAGGCCTCACACGTGCGAAGGAGACCCCTGGATGGCATGTTGTCCTAGACAAAAGGACTTTAAAGCAGATGCAAAAAGTGGACCTGGCAAAAGTTAGTCCTCATCTGAAAATTTTTGCCAGGTCCACATTTTGCCATCTGCTTTAAAGCACAATTAATTGTTTGCTTGCACGTATGCTTGACAAATTTCAGTGCTACGGACGGTAGGTCCACTGGAACTACTACTATTACTAGCACTGATCCACCCTTGCTGCACGTATTTTATGTGCTGCAGGTCATCTCCAGGCTGCAGGTCAGTTGCTGGTCATCACTTGTTTTCCAAAGCCCTTATGTCTCAGCAGTCTAGAGTGAGGCTTTCCACGCGCACCGTCTGTCTGCACATCGATCTCGCCCACGTCCAGGTAGAGGGAGCGGAAGGAGAGGATGTCGCCCTCCTTGCGCAGCACGCTGGGGCCGGCCATGGGCGACGCCGGCGCGGAGCCGCTCTCGACCGCGCTGGAGACCAGGCTGTTGGCGAAGCTACGCACGACGCCAAAGCGCATGATGGGCGTCGGGCCGCCGGCCTTCCCGGCCTCCGCATGGGCGTGCGCTGCCGACGCCGGCGCAAGCACCACAGGCTGCGTCGCATCCTGCACGCGTGACAGGGATCTTGAGAGGCCCTGGACAGCATCTCAGTGTTCCACGGCCCAAATTCCCGCAAAAGATTGGGCATCAAAGTCTGGCCAGAAGCTCTTCCCTCAACTGATTCCTTCTGGAGCCCCATCCAGGAGCCTCAGGCGAACATCGCATGCTACCCAATTCGCTGCGGTTACTCGAAAGTGTGTAAAGCGATGGAGTGGTGGCGCACCAGCATCTGGTTGTCGAGCTGGATGCGCTGGATGCTGCCGTCCAGCTTGGCCTCTGCGCGCGTGCGCTCGGCCTTCACGCGCAGCTGGTCCAGCGTCATGTTGAACAGCTCGTCCTGCAAGCCCCTGCACAAGCATGCATCCACAAATGCTGGTGAGAGGGTGGTGCCGTGTTGCATGATTAGCTAATGGGTGACTATAGCCCCAGAGATACCAAAGCTGCCGGATGCGCAAGACAACCCAGATCATCACAATCCCAACAACATCGAACCAATAAAAAAAAGGATAAGCCAGATTGGTGCACAAAACGGTCAGGAGACATCACGTATATACACGTGGTGCAAGAGCAGCCCAGTCACCAACATATGGCCTGTGCTAACATTGTCCGACGCTTTTGTTTTGAAAAGACATATTCCTGCACCACACAGGCGCTCACCCGACCACGCTGAAGCCCAGGCCTTCCAAGTTGACGTCCAGGTGCATGATGCGGCCGCGCTCCACCTGCCGCACCCACTGCAGCCGCAAGTGCACCTGCATGCAAATGATCGAGGCCGTCAGACAACTGCCAGCATGTCAGATCCAGCCCCTAGGCATGCCAACCACTCTGGCAGCCCAGCAGATCTCCATGGAAAGGAGAAGAACAATAGTCACTCATGAGCTATTTACACTAATTCTAGTGCTCATTGCTTTTGGAGAGCTGGTCTTGAAGCTGCCAGACCTTGGTGCACATTGAGCAGGTCGTACAGAACTGGGCAGGGCCTAGAAAGTACATTGCTGGGGGATGCACGGAATGGAAAGCACCTGCAGTTCAGGCACGCCTGCGGCTGGCTCGATGAAGTGGGCGCCGCTGTGGCGCGAGTGCCAGGGGAGGCTGGTCTTGGCAGCTGTCAGGGGCAGCCACACATAGATGGGGTCCACTCCCTATGCAGAAAACAAGACAATGCTGTCAACATCTGTATGATCTAACACCAAGACATCTCAGAATTGATGTGGCAGTGCCACTTTGACCCAACAATTGCCACATTCACCACAATTTCAGCTAGTAGCTACCATGAAGCTACATGATGTCAGTGTCAGCGGCACACATGTCCGTGATCAGCCGCTGCGGCTGTCGCGGCGATCTGTCAACAAATTGGCTCCTAAAACACATCATGCACCCTGAAGAGATTGAGCAGCGCGCATCATGCCTGGAGGTGGGTGCAACAGAGCTGCGCCTCGCCGAGCAGATGCTTCTTGCGGCCCGCCTTGTCATCGAACAGGCGCACAGTCAGCATCGCGTCAGCCGCCAGCCGTTGGAACCGCCCCGGCTCCGCTGTCTGGAAGTGCGGCTTCAGCGTCTGCTTCGTTGCCGCCTGGTACACAGGGTGACCCGCCACATCCACCTCCACCAGCGGATTGGGCAGCTGGTTTGCCTGAAACGCCACCACCACGCCTGCATGCACAGATCTCCACCTCTTCAGCATTCCTGGTCGTCAATGAAAACTTGCATGCCAGATCAAAGTTGCCGGGTCTGCCAGTAACACACTCTCAGAGATCGGATGTCAGCACAAGAAGGATCCGACATCAGCATCACATCTCCATGAAAGAAGCTTGGGCACCCCGCAAAAAGAGTTGCTCTGGAGGTGTGCGCCCACCTTTGCGGGGCTGCATGCCGCGGGCCTCCAGCACGGTGACGACCAGGGTCGACTTCTGCTCGTCCAGCGAGTGCCAGGACAGCACATCGTCCAGCAGTTTCTCTGCGCTCTTGACCTTGCGCAGGCCGCCCTGATGCATCCACAGCCCCAGATCAGAAATCTGACTAAGCTGGGCTGGAGTGTTTTGATACAACACGCCAGACACAACAGCGATGCCCCAGGTCTTTCCAGTTCCACACACATGCATGCGAAAGATCCCACACACCCTCAGGCTCTGTCCCATCAAACACCCGTTTGCATCTCTCACAGCCTCTATGGCCGATACCGAGCCATCTGCTGTAGAGACATTACATGGTAAGGGGAGACGCCATGTTCCATGGTGCGAACCAGACGCTGCACGCAAAGTCACTCTCCAGGCAGAGAAAGGCTGCCGACCTGGGCAGCCGCGTCTTGGGCCTTGTGGGCGTCGCGCGTCCAGCGCTGGGCAGTGGAGGCAGGGACAGGATTGAGCGCGCACAGGATCTCCTGGCGCTGCGATAGCACGTTTTCCAGGGCGGCCAGCTTGAGGCTGAGCAGCGACCGCGCAGTGACGTCCCAGTTGAAGCCCAGCTGCAGTTGCCCCGACACCGCGTCACCCGCGTCCCGCCGCATGAGCGTGTACCAGTGCTTGCTGCCTGCAGTCAGAGTAGCACAAGAGCTCTGAATCAGCCCACAGACCTTCCCTGGCTTGCCTCCATAAGAAAGGAAGATAAAGGAGAAAAGAGAAGTGGGCACTCCTGGTCGAGAGATGCTTCTTCCGTCAGAGCAAGTTGTGGCTCCCAACATTCTTCCAGGACCACGCTTGTAAGCATCTTGGCCCACAAAGGCATTCATGCATGCTTGCGCACTAGCCATGAGTAGCCCTGGCTATTCCAACCTCCTTATGACTGCAAAGTGGCTAGGCAACAAGTGCTCACCTCGTCGTAGGCGCAGCGTCTCCGACAGGGGAACCTCCACGCGGCCCAGGAAGCGCGAATTGGCGATGACTTTCACTGGGTCCACCGTCAGCCGCTGCAGCTGCTCGCTACTTCGCGAGCCGCCAACATCCCAGGCCTCCACCACTAGCTCGCTGGCCGCGCAGATATCCCTGAAGAACAGCGCCTCTTCCCAGGTCGGGCTGAGGCTCTGCCACTGGACGGTGGTGAGCTGTGACTGGTCCCCCACGCGCACGCGCGCAAAAGGGTGCGTCAGCCGCTGTTGCCCCTGCAGCTGCTCCGCCTGCAAGGTAGGAACTACTTACGGGTCAGCAGCCAGCCATGCATGCTTCAAGGCGCCCTTGTTCATCAGGCCAGGAAAGTGCTCAATGCAGCTCCCTGGAGGGACAGCTTTGGTGCACCAGGCTATATACTAAATGTATGAAGATCATGCAGAAACCCTCTACGGTACAAGATTCCTGAGTCATCAGATTCACAGACCTGTTATGCTGAGTCAGCAGGTTGACATGTACACCTCTGTCGAGAGTGGCTGACCAGTTGGGAAGCACTGCTCGCCTCAATGTCCTGTAGGACTACTTCAGAATAAGTAATTGATCATCAGCGCACCTGGAAGACGGTCACAATCAGGTCGCCGCCCAGCAGCAGTGCGGAGTCGCCCTCGGCAGCGCTTCGCATGAGCTGGCTGCCCTGCACGTTGCGCGAGGTGGCGCTCATGGGCAGCAGGTGGCCCAGGTCGCCGCCGCCCCCGCGGCGCGTGCGGCTCTCCAGCGCCGACGCCTCCAGAATAGCCATGCGCGACGGCGGCACCGCTATCTCCTCCTCCGACCTGCCGCTCTGCACGGCAACAGCGTCGCACATGTTACATACTGTACAACTGGAGCACCCAGGTGTTGCCACAGATCATTAACAAGCTGTTCGATTCAAGCATCGGCACTGATATGAAGCACGGTGAGCACCACGTGCCAAATAGACATTTATGAGATGTCATCTTAGAACCCATGTCCCTGGAAGGGTTTATGCAAGGGATTCAGCAGCAGGCTAGGCTTATGTGCTTCACTGGCCATCCGTGTTGAGCAGCAAGCTTGCACCAGAGGCACCTAGCAATTCACGGTCCCATGGCGACGTTTGCCCTCTACAGGGAAGACAATGAGCAACAGGAAGCCCAGCTCGCCGTTTCAAATGTGCTATTGGCCAATCAACATAGCCTAATGCAATCGAGAGTTGGCACAAGCCGCTTGGGCGGCCCTGATGCGCACCTCTGAACTGGCGCAGGAACCTGCCTCAGCCATCGTGGAGGGGCCGTTGTCCAGAAGCTGCCCAGCTGGCGTACTGTCTGGCACCCCCCTCCCAGCACTGCCAGGCTGGCACTCTAGCGCTCCATGCTCTGGAACGAGCTGCAGCACCCCCGAGGCTGTGCTGGCTGGAGGGGTTGCTGCAGGGCCAGCTATCTTCAGCCGCACCGGTGGGGACGCGCTGCCACCAGCCTGCATGCACACACATCGCTGCACTCAAATCTGGCTGCTTAACATGTTCTGCGCTTGATGTGGTGCAAAACCTTGACATTGCAGCAGTTTGAGGTTTTATAGGAAGTTTGACAGAGAGAGCATAGGCCAGGGCGCTGATACCCATTTGGCAGCGGAGGCAGGTCTCTAAACTTATGTGATCTGTTAATTATATGATCTCCACCCAACCTTTCCTTTTTCCACCCAGCTCCAGACATGACGGTGGAGGCAAAGTGGAAACACACCGACGATGGCAGCGCTGTGGCGGCCTCCGGCTTGGCCTGCTGCTGGCTGTCCCCAGAAGTGGGTGCGCGGCCGTACAGGTCAAGCTCGCGGATGCCGGAAGCGCCATGCAGCGCGCTGAATCGCGCGTTCACCCGCCACAGCTCCTCCTCAACCTGTGTGCATGCATATCAGGATCAAGATTTTGAAGCCCGCTGAATTTGGATTAGCATTTGATGAAGCATCATGCTACACTCTGAAACCATCTAGTGGATAGCAAGAGCTCACAGAAATACTGACGTTGAGATGGGTAGTAAGCATAATCCTATGACTTTGCTTGGAAAGAGTGTCTGGCAACCAATAGAGACTGGACAGAGCCATGTGCCGCCAGTACAGAGGTCATCAAACTCTGTCACCCTCGGCTAGATTACATCCCACAGCCCAAGCAAACTCACCACATTTATGTGGTATGCTTCCAGCACTGACAGGCAGCAACAGAAATTAGCGAGTGCCTCAGAAGGATGCGATGCAGACCTACATGCTCAGACTGGGTTCCACTGGAAAGCAGGGCGGCTGCAGAGCCCCATGACAGGAAAGTCCAGGTATTGCTCCCATGGAGCCTTACTTGCTCAATATGAAAGCAGCAGAGGCGCTAGGCGAGATATAGCTCGCCTAGCGCCTCTGATGCATCCGTATTGAGCAAGGTGGGCTCCATGGGAGCAATACTTGGACAGGCCAGAACACAATATTGAGCAAGTTCCTGGGCTGTGCAATCACCAGCAGCAGAGCAGCAGTCTGCATGTGCAGAGTGGGTCAAATTGAGAAGCAGGCCAGCAGCTTTGAGCTCAGCATTGATCGTCTTGAACAGTGGATGAGACCAGCATGCACACGAGTAGAGGCACTGGCTGCACCTGCTTGAGGCGAGCGGCCAGGTCGAGGATGCTCTGCTGCGCCTCCTCCGCGCCCACATTCTGCACGTCCGCAAAGCGCAGCACGCGCGTCGGGCCGTCAGCAAACACCGTAATATACACCTGCGCAGGCACCAAGTAAGACTCTCACTTTAGAGACAAAAAGCTCATGAACAATGCAGAATCATTGTGCACTCCTCCACCTGCTGGCTGTGCAGTCACATCACCCACTCTTGAGCACGCAGAATATCTGGCAGATCTCGTTCAAGCTCTGATACGAGCCATGCAGGTCCTGCCGATGTGCTCTGCTTTGCCATAGGCAGGACACTATCTAAGTGATCAGGCTCCAGGCTGCTTGATGTGCCCCGCATCACGGACGGCATCAGGAGGCAGGCGATAGCTCTGATAGCTCTAGGCCGCACCTTGCGCGAGGACTCGGAGGCCAGCAGCGAGGCGACCTTCTCCTGGAGGTCGCTGGGCACGTTTGAGTTGGCCAGGTGGTCGGCGCTGCCCCGCTTGGCCGTGGGCAGGCGCAGCACTGGCTTGACCCCGAGGCGGTCCAGCGAGTACTCCGCCAGCACCAGCGTCCCAGTCTTGCCAGCCACGCGCGCCTGCATGGACACCCACAGACATTTTCAGTCCTGCCATGAGCTCATCAAGCTGATCTATTGCATTTGCCCTCCGCCAGCACCACTCTTGCCTGTACAAACGGGGGCATTACCCAGAGCAGCTCATTGGGACTGCCAAAGCTTCCAACAAAGACAAGGCAGCCATGCAATAAAAAGCTCGCAAGGATGGATTTCTGGTACCACCACAGAAGACGCCCAAATATCATCTTCAGAAATCAAATGAAGAAATGAAGCAGCCTGGTAGATAGGGAAAGAAGTCGCCTCAGGACAGCTAATCTCTTCGGCGCTGCCAGCTGATTGAAGGGAAAGGGATCGCCCCAGGACAGTTGCCAGCTGACTGAAGCAAAAATAATTGCCTCAGGACAGCTGTCAGCTGAGTCCTGGGAAAGGGATCGCTTCATGACAGCTGCCACCTGAGTAAAGTGAAAGGGTATCGCTCCAGGACGGCTGCCAGTTCAACAAAAGGGGCCCTCGCCTTGACTCGGAGACGGTGCTCCTCATTGGGCTCGTCCCAGGCGTAGGCGAGGGAGGAGCCGGACAGGCGCGGCGGCAGCCAGATCCAGCGTCCAGGCCGCTCGCCGGCCAGACAGGCCTGCACGAGGTAGATGTGCACGTCGCTGCACTGGTTCTCGATCCGGTACGGGGGCACGCTCATCGTGTGGCTCTTGAAGGTTACCAGCACCGTTCCTGCGCGCATGTCAGACCAGCAGCCATGCTCAGCACTATGTGTGCATGCCAGGCCATGGGCTGTGATATGAGGTTCCTGCGTACTACACTGGAAGTAAGCACAAAGGTGCGAATGGACTGGAAGCTGCTGCCTCTGAGGACCCCTCTTTTGCTCAGAGACTCTGTGTAAAAGCAGAGTCTTGAAGAGAAGTAACGTCCAGCGCATGAACCATCAAAGCAATGCGGCTATAGATAGCCATAGTCGGTGCACACGTGAGCATAATGGTTGAGATTAGCAGGACAGATCTGGGCGCGCGCACCTGACGGGCCTACGGTGCAGTTGACGGGAACGTTGATGGCGCGATCCCGGTTGATCTTGTGCCTCACGCGGAGCCCAAAGTACTCCTCCCTGTGTGCACGTCAGAAATTCTTGCTGCACCCCTCCTGCCACCCTTCCGCTCTCCTCTAAAGTCACTCCAGCAGCATGCGAAGAGATGCAGATCGATACGTCCCAGCCTGTCCAAGAGCCCCACACAGCATGCACAGGAGGCCACTGGCCAAGCAGCTCCGCGAGAGCAACTGAACAGGGTGCTGCAACAAGGGCAGGTGCAAGCAGGGCACCTGGTGCTGAGGCGGAAGCTGCCACTCCAGTGCCACTGGTTGGCGCCGTGGCTGGCCGGCCGCATGACGACCTCCTTGGGTAAATCTGCATCGTCCCAGTGGATCGCTGCCCTGTCAAGACACCAGAGAACCACCTCTGAGCCTCAGAGAGATCGACAGACTCTGCAAATCATGCTTCAAATCGCTGCAGCTCAACAACCCAGGCGCCCACATGCAGTCAAGACCGTTCAATGCAATCCAACTCGTGCTCTATGCTGCCGCCGCACTCTCAAGCACAGCGCTGCTGGCAGCAGCTTCACGTCTGGCAAACCTCCTATACATCAATTAGTCGCTGTGGCCACTGCCTGGATGACAGCGTACACAGAGAGCCGCACCTTTCGCGCGGCTTGAGTCGGCGCGCGCAGCGGTGGTCCAGGGGCCCATCGTCCAGATCGGGGGTGCCCTTCTGCTTGATCTCAATGATCATGTCCGTCTGGTTGTCCGCGATGAAGCGGCTCTTCACCGTCACCACCTGAGCATGCGCATGCATGCTATTTAGTACCCCAAGGTCTATCTGAGCTGTCGCCAATGTCTATCTCAGTTCCCCTAGGACGGAGGTAAACCCTTGGCTATCACTCTTGACTCGCCAAGATTTTTGCATGATGGAAAGCCCACTCTGGCCTTGAAATGAATTGTACATGGGCGTGATATCCTGCAGCCTCAGATACTGTCAGGTGCGCTTGAGCTAGTTCAATTACTTGAGTGTTGGCTCTGGGGCTGGCCAGCTCACAAGCGAGGGAGGGAGCACCTTGGTGTGGCGGAAAACGGAGTTGGGCGGCCCCGCTGTGACCTCCACAGCAAACTCATACTCCCTGTGCACCGTCCATGCACGCCGCGTGTTGTTGACAGCTGCCTTGGACTCTGCAGATGCAGAAATATCAAGACTCAGCTCCAATAATATTACATCAGCACGAGGCGGAATGGGAGGAAGCTAGCAAGAAGCCGATCTCAACCCCACGTGGAGGTGTAGCACCTTCTCACTTTGGCATTGGCACACACAGAAGTCAGTGCATGGTTCCTCAGACAAGAACAAGCAAGATGTGCCCCTGAAAGATGCACCTGAAACAGTGGTCAGGTCTGGCTCGGCAGTGAGGGAGGTTCGCCTCTGGACGGCGTTCAGCGATGCTGCCTGGCCTGCACTGTCCAGCTGCCCAGACAGCGCATAACGAGTGGGAGGCAACCCCTGCAAACACATCACACCACCATCTCCTCTTACATGCTACTCCAATGTCCATCAATACAGCCAACAGTACTCTGCAGGAATGCAAAGAACTTCATTTCATGCAGCAATCAGAAGGTCTGAGGCATGTTGGGACATTTCTGGGTGAAGACTTGGAGAGGAAGCAAGATGGAGTGAGCTGTAGGCACCTTGGGGGAGAGGGCAGCGGCCGGGAATTCCACATCCAGGAAGACCTTGACCGGCCTCTCTGCATCCTCCTCGCCAGCAACCTGCATGTTCTGTGGTGAATTAAGCCCACTAAAACTGACAGCCTGTTGTCCACCATGCATGAGCAATTCAGGCCATGCAGTGGTTGTTCTGTTAGGGTGTATATAGCCTGCGGAGCATATAATTCAGTGCAGCAGGCTCGCCTGCATCAGGAGCTTGATGAGCGGCGATGACTCAGCCTCCGGCTCCTCCGCCACACCAGCCAGCGCCGCAAAGCTCAGCGACACACTCTGCACGCACACTCAACACTGTGAGCTATCAGCAGCAGCCCCTTGCTGTTGTGTAAGACTTAGGTTCATTCATCAGAGATAGGTTCCTACCTAACCTATCTGTCCTTCAATCATCATTTATCACTACACCATAACAGAAGCCAATGTATAGGTAGGATGTGAAGACTCCAGAGTTGTGTCATGACTCATCCACTGCAGTTCTAGTTGCACACCAATTATCCAATTATAATTGCAGACCTGACAGATGTTCCAAGTTGGCACACATTGAAGGGCCACAGGGGCAGAGTACAATTTGGGGGCGCTCACCTGGCGGTCAGGCTGCGCGGCAAGCTCCAGGGCAACCATTTGCTTCGCCGGTGATGACTCAGCCGCGGCAGTGCTGGCCGCAGGCGCCACAGAGGGGCGGCGGAGGGAGCTCAGGCGGCCCATGCCACCGCGGGCGATGCTGGCACGTGAGATGCCCCGAGGGAGACTGTCGCTCACGCGCAGCATGCCCCGCAGGACGGCGGCCGGCGGCACCACGGCAGCGTCGCGGATCTTCACGCTGCCCTTAGATCCTGCGAGGGCAGCAGGAAGCACTTTCCTGATCCAAATTTCAACCTTGCGACAATGCCGCACTAGAAATACACAAACGGCTGTATTGGTTCGAGCATGGCGGCCTGAGGATCACCATGAACGCGGCATGGGCCATGTCAAGCTGCAGCCAACTTTGTGCACTGCTCGATGACAGCTGGCTCCAGTACGACATGACCCATGCGGCTTTCATAAATAAAAGTCTGCAGCAAGGGACAGGCAGAGCACACTCACCCACTGTGTTGACGTGGATGGTCTGAGAGAAGCGCGTGCGTGGGCCCTTGGCTAGGCAGAACCGGGTCGTCTCCTGCGCACCACAACACCAATGAGAAAGGCCATCATCACAACGCCATTGTGGTGTGATCTTTTCAATGTCAGGTTATGTCATCAAATGGGGATGAGCTTGTTAACTACGCACCTGGCTGTTGAGCAACACTGGGCTGACCAGTATCTCATCGGCGGACTGCACGTCCCACACCTCCTTCGACGCCGCTGACAGCTCCCGACTCGGCAGAGCTGCACAACAGAACAGCATGATGATCCATCACAGACCTATACTTGTCATGAAGAATGGTCACCGGTGAGCCAAATCCTTCTGTCAACCCATTCATCCTGGCTACAATGCACAGGATCTGGAATAATACTGCGCTGCAAAGTGAACACGACTGCAAATAGGAAACAGCAGGCTCATGAGTGATCACCTGGCACGAGGACCTGCGCGAAGGCGCCGGGCATGCGCGCCCCCAGCAGCAGGGGGTTGGGCGCGGCGGCAGCGTGGTCCTGAAACACAAGGTCCATGCCGGTGCGGTTGTCTATCCAGTAGCTCGCAAAGAAGGTGAGCTTCGCCAGCGGCTGCTCCGGCCGGCCGCGCGCACGGCTGTTGTCGATGCCCAGGAACACCTGTGGCGGCGCATTCCGCCCTGCATCAGCACATGCCAAGTTCCTCAATACCCATTGCACAGACGGACTCCCCTCATAATGGCATCTCCACCACCAGACAATCCAACATCTTTTGAGTATGTGGACACGCATACAGTTGCATTTCAATTCACAAAACCTACAGAGAAGAGCTAGGGCTGTGGGGGACCTCAAAGGCAGGAATGATAGTGGACCAGCATAATGCTGGCATGCAGGCATTTGGAGGGACGCACTCTCATGAGGGGGGACCTCGCCGGGGTTGCCGCGGATGCGCCGTGCATGCTGCGCGGCCGACACAGACCGCCATGCGGCGAAGGTCCGCTGCAGCAGATCCAGATCCGCCGCAGCCTTCTCACCGTCCGTCGCCAGCGCACTCGGCTCATTCAGCCAGCCGCCCTGCAGCCCTATTAAGGCTGAGGTCACCTTCGCCTTGCCCTTCTCGGCATAGGAGGGACCTGTCAGGCTCTCAGCCGAGCGGCTCCTCACGATGAAGGACTCCTGCGGCGAGCTGACAGACTCCTGCGGCGAGTTGAGCGCGATCAGGTCTGCCTCAGGGATCTGCGCTGCGCCCGAGGAACTGCTTGGAAGGTGTGCAGCGTCCAGCGGCTCAGGAAGCTTCCGGGAAGCTGCCGCGCCGTACCCCTCGCGCACCGGCGGTAGCTCCGGCCGGCTGCCGCTGAATGCCGTCTGCTGCTCGCCGGCAGCCAGCAGTGGCGTTCCCTCGTCGACAGCTGCCTCTGCACCACACAGGAATGAGGCACGAGTCAATCTCTTGATAGCTGATTTACCATGACCTGTGATGGTCCAGACCAGATATGGCTGCTCTCTTGACGACCGTCTACCTGCAGGGCCAAATACCAGGTCAACCCATCATACGCTGACTCATGATCAGTCATCTTGCAGCACTGTAAGGAGACATCCTTGATGGCCTCAGCGATCATTTCGGATTCGTGGACGAGGACCAAGCGTAGGATGAGGGTAACTTTGTCACCAGCGTCAAAGCCGTCAACGAAATTATCCTCATCCTACGCTTGGTCCTCGTCCTCGACTCCAAAATGATCGCTGAGGTCGTCAAGGAGACGAGAGACATCTGAAAAACTAGGGCTGCCAGGTTGTCAGTGTCAAGCACATAGCCTAATAAGACCCGCTCAGCCCATTGGCTCCAAAATCAACCAGCAGTACAGGACAAATTTTACGTCTAATCGAGACCCGCAGGTCTTGCTAATGTACTGCACACCAATGTTATCTCACAGGGCACACTAGCAAGCGCAAAGCTGCAGGGCTCTTTGAATTGATCCTCACAGGGTTGACATCGAGGGTGCGCACCTATGTCTTCAGAGGTGAGCTGCCCGCAGCCGCCGCCCTCAGCCAGCGTCGGCAGGCGGTCATGCAGCGAGTCGGCGTTGTCGAAGGGGCTGGTGGGGCTGGCCGGGCCGATGAAGCCCGACCCGCCGCGCTGATGGTGCACCTCCAGAGGTTGCGGCCTCCTAGGCCCTGAAATGCTCGCGCCTGCGCCAGCCACGCATCTTGATTGCCTCTCGTACCTCCCCCACTTGACATGGTGAACACAAGGCGGCTGAAGGTACGTGCGTGACAGATTCTCTTATATGACTTGGAAGAGATCAAGATGCTGAAACACTAGCGAACGAGACCAGCTTTACAGGAGCGCAATCAAAGGACAGCGAGGAGAAGACAGGGGTCAGAGTGCATGCCTGAGGGCTGCTGCAGAATTGGGGTGGTCTGCATGGCGGTTGCATCGGGCAGGCTGCCGGTCTTAGACATGCCCAGAACGCCGCTCGTGCGCCGCTCGCTCCCCTGCAGCTTGAGGATGTTGGACTGCTTGCCAGCGGCCGCTGCGACCTTGCCGAATTTGGCCCCTTGCCGGGCGACGTCGGTGCGGAAGCGGCGGCCGGCGAGCTTCAGAGCAGCTGTGAAGCGCGCCACCGTGCTGGCTTTGGGGGGCCGTGCTGTGTCAGGCAGGTGCGCTTGCTGCAGCACAATCTCCTTGGGCAGCCTGCAGCAAGTCACACCAGACTTAGATTTTATGCACAGAGGAATGCTTCAAAATGCAGGATCTAATGGCTCCCGCGGTGACTACACTGGGGAAGCATACATTCCGGCTTGAACTAAATGTTGCAGGGATGCAAGGGTAGCACTTCCAGGAGAGCCAGGCAACACAGAGTGTCCAGTAAGCCAGTCGACCGCTGACCGAATGTCACAGGTGGACTCAATTCGCAGATCTTAGGCATCCTTTGGGTCCAGCTCAGACAGTCGTTTCGCGGCATGAGGCATGTTGAACATATAATGGTGCCTGGCCCCTCCTAGAAGATGCGACTAATATTGTGTGCCTGTCCAACTGAATCGCGTTACTGCGATTTATGCATGCGCTGGGCTGCCCCCTGTGAGCTGATGCAAGAGTCTTGCAGTGCTTGATGCAGGTGTCGGCCTGGCTGCGCACCGGTAGATGTACTTGGCGTCATAGACGCTCTCGCGCGTCAGCTGAGACTGGCCCCAGCTGACCACCGCCCAGTGCGCCGATGACAGCCCCAGCGCCGGCGCCGACACGTGCACCAGCACGTTGCCCTCCATGTTCGCGTACACATTCTGCATGCACCGCACAGAAGATCTTTCAAATGTGGCTTCTGGCGCTTTGACAGGCTGACACCTCTCTGGAGAGCCCTAATAGAGTGAAAGTGCTGCATCACAAGGTGGGTGCTGCACCACAATTGCATGTTGGATATAGAATAATGGAGTACAGCACATATGACAGGGAATATAAGGTCTTGGGGGCCCTGTTCCTGCTGATCATCGCAACATCTTGGATGCGGTGGGACCCGACATGGCAGCAGCTACACAGAACATCCAGGAGCTCCCAAGTTAAGAACCCACCTGCGCAACACCCGGCTTGAGGGACACGGTGATGTACTGCCCGCGGTCGCGCCCATCCGCGCCGTTGCGGCCGGCCGCCTGCTCTGCCTCCTCGTCGGAGGCGGGGGCGTTCCCCTCCTCTCCCATGCGCGCATGTGCCTGCACATGTCCGCAGCATGCGTCACGATCATCGTTGAATGCATATGAGGCATGCTGCCATGCTGACTGCTGCATGGTGCCGGTGCTATTCCATGCAAGGTGATGTTCTGCAGGACAAGAGGCAAAGGCTCCAGCAGCAAATGAAGGTCTCATATAAAGACGGCCTGCAGAATACGTCCAAGCTAGTTTTGAAGCAATATTCTGGTTGGCTGACAGAGTTTTGTTGGTTTCATGGATCAGTGCAACAGAGAGATCTGATCATCGCACCAGCTCCTCCTCATCGTCAGCAGTCAGCGGCACGGTCCCGGTGAAGGCAACGTGCATCTGGCGCATGTCATACTTCAGGTAGTTGGCGAGCTTCTTGGTGCGCCCCTGGGAGCTCTGCCTCCGCAGCTTCCTGAAGGGTGCCACCTGCACCACACATGCAGCCACAATGAGTTCCCTGCAACGTCCATATTGGCCAGCCTTCGGTGCTCAATGCAAAGCAGGAAGCAGCGGCTGTCAAAATGCAGAAAGCAGAAAGCAAGGGCCTGTCAAAAGCAGGAGGCGCAGACTTGCATGTTTACTTAGACCACACCTGTAACTCACCGGCAATGTATATAGCAATCAAAGCTTGATCTGATGCCATGAAGTTTAAAGTGGAGTCTAAAGAGATGCTGAGCTGTCAGCGCACCTGCCAGACGACGACGTCTAGGGAGCAGGGGAGGGAGTTGGTGAGGATGAGCGTCGGCTGCAGTGCCAGGGTGGCCTCGAGCGACTTGGTCGCGCGCGCCATTTCCCCCGGCCCTGTGATCTTTATGTGCTTGAACGCCTGGAACTCCGAGTTTACCTGCCCCCCAAGCAACATGGGCTCAAATTTGTGATGTTAAGGACAGGATTAGCCTCGATCGTGTGGTGAGATAACTGCAGAGGTAGAGCACGCATGCATCTGCATTCCTGTGGCTTCCACTCACTAGATGGCCTTAGGAAGCGCATCCTAGTACAGCATGAGAGAGAGTAATAGCTCAGGTAAAAGGGCACTACCGAGTGCTTTTTGGTATACAAATTTCATCACCAAAACAAGCAGGACATGCACTGGGCAGAGGCTAAGCTGACCTGATGGCTGCATGACTGCATCCCTTTACATTGAAAGTACCATGAGCAAGATGCATGCAGCACCTGGGCGGGGATGACAAGGAGGCTGCAGTGGAGCGGGTGGGGCTCCATGGGTCCCCCCTCCAGGGGGTCCAGGGGATCGCAGGTAATGTAGCCCTGCTGCGCCACCAGCGCGTCCACGTCAGCGCTCAGCCGGATGACGTCGCGCCTGGCCTCCTCATACCCCTCCGGCTGCACAAAGAGTAGCCCCCCCAGCACCGCCGTCAGCGGCAGGTAAACCCCTGCAGCCACACCCCATGCAGGCGTCAGCAACACACATCATTGCTTTGTTATCCGCAAAGCTTCTTTCTCCTGTTGTTCTGACTGCGCAGACCCATGAAAGACACATGACAAGAGGTGATCAGTTGAAACACAGCGCTTGCTTGCACAAACATAGCTCACTGACAAAGGTGCAGCAATACTTATCTAATCCGCTGGTACGGTGCCACCTCGACCTATGAAAGAACACCTCGCCATCTGCACCCAAATACAGCGATATCAAGTGGAAGGGAGGAGCACAAGAGGTGCGCACCTTCGCCGGGGCAGAGCGGCCCGACGGCGGCGTCGGTCTTGAAATCGGCAGAAGGAGAGGTGCCTGGCGCCTCGGCCACGGGGGCGACCAGGGGCGTGATGGGAACATGCAGACGGAAGGCCACTCGGCGGTCGGTTCGGTTGTCAAGCCAGATGGAGGAGTGGAGAGTGATGATCTTGGTGCGGCCCACCAGGATGATATCCACAATGACCGGCACGCTGTCGTGCTCCGCCGGCGAGTGCATGAAGTAGCGGTACTTGCCCACCACGCTCACCGCCACGTCCTGCACCGCCATGCTTTGATTGTGAGGGCAGAGTCTGAAAATCGATAGACTGATATATGTTGAGCTCATATGCTGATAAAAGATATGGTACCAACCTGCTTCTTGACCTGCATTGAATTGTTGCATTGCTGTCAGAATCTGACAGGTTCCCCAGTTGCACATAGGAAGCTTTGATACACAGATCTGAACCCTCCGGCAGACAGATGCATTGCATTTGACATTGACCTGTTCTGGATCAGTGCAGGAATGGCATTCTGATCCTGCATCAAATGGAAGGACACTAGCCTGACAGTCAGCACCACAGAGGCTGCAGCGCACCTTGATGGGCATCCAATTGCCCTCGAAGTAGAGGTTGATAACGTTGCCGACCTTCTCGATGGACCCGCCCTTGGAGAAGGTGCTCACATTCAGCACCTTGCGTGTCGGGGCCACCTTGAGCGTCTCGCTCGCCCCGCTCTCCAGGCTGAACGTCCGCTGGACGCCCTCTCCCTGCAGCACACCCTGCACTCAAATTGCAGGTGACAAGAGCAGGAGTACAGTACTTGCGAGCATCCAAGAGGCCTCAGAGCTGCCACTGCTTCGATGCAAAAGACATAGAAAAAATGAATACAGGATGCGGTCAGCCAGCATTGCCACTTGATACAATGCTGCTCTCCTCCCTACATTGCATGCATGGGAAGAACGTGATTGTGTAGATCGAATGAGAATTGGCCACTACAACATCACAAGCAGCTCGGTAGATACCTGCATCTCATAAGCCACCCATGGGACTGCAGCTACCACCTCCCACATCAAAATCTACATCTTTCTCAAACATTGACTGATGGCCGCAATCAGGGGCGGGAGCGCTCTTGTCCCGGCCAAGGCTGGCGGTACACCGGGAGCACTCCCTGGCATCGACATGCAACGGCACTGAGGGGTGTGCGCACGGGGTCGGTCCAGTAGAAGACGGTGAGGCCGGACTGGTTTTGGATCAGGTACTTCTGGGGCACGCGGCTGGTGATGGACCCGCGCTGCGCCATCTGCTCCGCCATCTGCGGCGCCGCGTCCAACTGCGCCAGCCGGCTCGTCGTCGACACCGTGGACGGCGTCGGGCCGCCTGCGCCAGAAGCATGAGAGATGATAACGGGAGCACCAATGCAGTGTCTGGACTTGTACCAGCACATCACAGACCTATTTATTCCTGCAGGGCAGATGTGCATGTCTCCTGCAGGTATGCCGGGATTGTGCGGTATAAGTAGGTGTGCATGTGATCTGCTGCACATTTTAGGAAGCTCCTACAATTGCATATAAGCTCGCCGATTCTGGTGGGCTTCCTCACAGCTTGGGCCTCCTCAGAAACTCAAGCACAAACCCCTGTGTGCTGAAACGCACCGCATGACTGGCCTGTGGCTTGACAACTGGAGATGTGGTATCTGAAATACCTCGTCCCTGTCATCCTATGTATGAGAAGGGTGCGGAAGGCACCTCTGGGAACGACGGGGGAGCGAGGTTCAACGTCGGAGAGCGCCTCAAGAAAGGTGCGCGCGTCGCCCAGACTCAGCAGCGCGGCCGGGTTGAACTGCACGTTCAAGTGCTCCTCGGAGCCCACCCACACCCGCCTGTGGTTGCAGAGCGCATCACTTTTAGATCTTGCCAATATTTATGTGCCGCAGAATTACCGGCAGATCCTCCAGGCTTTGGATACATGCTTGCAAGAACCTCGCTCGTACTGCATGTCCTGTTGCTGACACCAAACCCGGCTAAGGAGAAGGCATAAAAGAGAGAGCAGTAGCTGATGGCGCAGCACCTGCAGAAGTCAGAGCGGTAGATGGGCGAGACGTTGTCCACCATATCCAGCTGCAGGGGCCAGTTTTCCCAGATGGGCTCCCAGCGGCTGCTGCTGTTGTTCAGGAAGGACGCCCACAGACGCATCATCACCCGCCCCACCTGGCACACCCAGGTCGACAGATAAGCTTCTTGGCCAAAACTAACAAGCGCTTGCCAGGACAGGCCAAGTACATGACCATATTTACTAGTATCGTGCTGGCGCATCAATTGAGCACTAGTTGTTCATCTCTCCCTGTAGAGGATGCTGGCTTTTTGAAAGAGCACCCCGGCCGCAGCATTGGGTCTGAAGTATATGTACTACTATGCGGGGCAAAAATGACGTCGCCCAGGTCAGGCGACAGGAACAAAATCCAGACAACGCTTCCGAGGTATGAATTGCTGATCTGTTGACAGGGCTCAGACATTCAGAAGAGACCTGCCGGCGTCCAGTAAACACCGAATGGAAGGCAGCTGCAGACATTTAGCAGCCTAGAGAGGTCTTGCCTGATTGGACGGCCGGTCGGCGAAGGCGCGGTCGCGCGCAAAATGGGCATCGAGCTGGTCCAACGACACCTGCAGCACGTCCGGGGCGCCGTATGTGCTCAGCTTGTCGTTGCACAGCACCAGCGACACCGCGCGCACCGCCGCGTCCACGCGCAGCTGGCTCGGCCGGAAGCCCACCTCCTGCGTCCGTGCAGCAAACTAAAAACAGCTGGTGCACTCCGGTGCTTACTATCTGATGGCTTGCATGGCCATCCGCTTCTGCGTCCATCATCAAAGCAACTGTTGCAGCATGGAAAAGGGCCACAAGCACTTCCTCGCGCACTGAAATAGAAGCGCACTCGTTTATACATGTACCTCAACTCGTCAAATGCAAAAGTGCCCTGGCACAGGCGCAGACGATGGAAGCTGTGGGAAGCTGTGAGGGAAGCTGATAAATGCTCATCCTCCCTTTCCATCAGCTTCCCTGACATATCTCATCAAGTGGCTGCCATGAACTGCGGAGCTCATGCATGCATATCTTCATACGGACAGACAACATGTGCACTGCTCACCTGGCCAGCAGCGGCGGTGGCAGCGGCCAGGTCGCCGTTGGTGGCGTCCGCTGCGAGGCAGACGGACTGCAGCATCCACTGCGCAGAGTGCAGGAGGGGGATGTGCGAGAAGGCAGCGCGCAGAGTCAGCGAGCCCAGCTTCGCGCGCAGCCGCACACTCGTGGGCGCATGATTCACCGCCACAACCCGCGCCTTGTCATCAGCCTGCGCATTAAAGGGCAGAGCATTATATCAGATCCAAAATAACAAGTGTAATGCTGTGCCAAAGAAAGCAGCCGAGCTTTGTGGTGAGCTTCTCTACGTCGACTTTATCAGTGAAGTCTTGGCCTGATGACAGGTGAATACCAGGCACCCGGCAAATCCTCAGCATGCATGGCGACCCTCTGCTCGGCTGATAGCACATGAGGACGGATATAAAGCACTTGCTGTACCTGCACAAGCGATTGGAACACTGGTGGGGTAAGCATCAATCTAAACTCCAGTAAGGAGAGAGCATGACGTGCAGAGGCTGCACACCTTGTACTGCTCAGCGTAGTCCTGGAGCAGGTCCTTGGTGCGCGGGGAGGCCACCTTCATGACGAGCTCATCGATCAGGCTGTCCTCGGTCGAGCTGGGCATCTTCAGCGGCGGCCGCCCCAGCCGCCGCAGCACCTCCGCCCCGGTCGACTGCATCCACTCCTCCTCCGCCCTGCGCACCCACCACCACTATCATCCAGAAGAATTTTGGCTTTGCAACAATATACTGATCATCAGCACCTGTGTCATTTGCCAATGTAAGTCCGGGATCACATTGCATGCAAAAGCAATCAGCGCCCCCACTTGTCGCTATATGCACAATACAACATTGGGGCACCGCTTGCAGCAGGGTGGCCACCTCCATAGCAATGGGACAATGGTACTGCTGCAAAGTGGGTGGGACATGAGATGCCCCTGGCCACCGCCTACCCAGCGAGCTGCCCAGGGCAGTCGCCCAATGGACAAGACCATATCACAACCTCCCACAAATCATTGCAGTCACACTGCCCGTTGCTATTGGAACGGCACGCCTTTGCACAGCACATGACACATGACCAGAACACCCAGGTCAAGGGGAACAGCACAGACGCCTGGGCCGAGAGCGTTAGGGCGAAAGTGGCTCGTGGCTTAGGACCCAGAGATGCTTCAGTGATCCAAATGGACATATGGTTCAAAGGAAGAATAGATCCTCACTTGCTGGACCTGCGCTTCCGCCGCTGCCAGCGCCACTGCCTGAACGCGCGCTGAATGACGACGGCCGCGCCCTCCTCCTTGCTGTGCTGCGCGCGCTCAGCCGCGCGCTTGGCTCGGTCTTTCTCGGCCAGCGCAGCGGACAGCTGCGCCTTGCTCTGCTCCGCGCGCCCGCTCGGCTGCGCTTCCTCTCCACCTGGCGGCGTTTCGGCGGTGTGCGGAACCTGAAGCAACGGAGATATTCTAATATCTCATTATGAATATGCACCAATTCTTCCGTACCCTGTGGGAGGATTGCGGCAGGGAGGTTTAGGCTTGCAGTGTGAGCTAATGGGCCACACTGTGGGGAGCTGTATTTTCTCAATGGGCTTGCTCTGAAGTTTAATCTGAGGCAATCCTTTCTGACATGGAGGGCAAGATGTGCTGTGGATGCGCTGACGCTCACCTGCATCTCCAGGCGGACGGCACAGCTGTGCGGCAGGAGAAGGCAGGTGACGAGCGCGGCCGGATCCCGCACGAACGCGGCAAAGTTGCGCAGGTCCAGGCGCAGGTCCGACTCGCCGTCGCCGCCGGCTGCGTATGCAAAGCGCAGCCCCGACCAGCTGGCCGCCAGGCCCTTCTGCTCCAGCCGCATCGCAGTGTCTGCAATTATAGCAAGCGTATTCTTAGTTGTTTTACACTGATCTATACATCAAGTATATATTGGAAGGTGCAGATGCATGTGAAGAAAGCTGAAAACGATTTGAGCTATGGGCCTTTGCATTGCACCCTAGCTGTTGTTGAAAGGTTGCAACAGCGGTGACAACAAATTCTATGGCTGGACATCAACATACTACTCAGTCGCTCTATGGGAGAAGATAGAAGAGTCGACAGTATGCAGGTGCCTCACCTGGGCTCTCTCCACTGAGCGCTGTTGCCACCAGGAGGACTCCGGCCAGGCGATCGTGCAGGCTGGTGTGCACGGCTCCAGCGCCAAACTTCTGCCTGACAATGTCAAATGTGGCCACCTGCGGCAAGCATACCCAAAGGTTGTATCCCAATCTCAAGCAATCAAAGAATCATCAGCCACACCAGATAAATCTAAGCATGGCCAACGTCAATCGCGAGTGGACGCCGCATCTGATCTTCAGAGTTGGAGTAGCACAGAGGCTTGTGTTTCTGCTCAATATGCCTGTCCTGCATGAGTCCATCAGCGAACAGAACCAGCAAAGGAAGAGGCGTGCCTTGTCCAGCACGGGTGTGAACAGCGCCGAGTTGACAAGGAGCAGGTTGAAGTAGAGCCATGGCCCGGGCTGCAGAGCGCGCGCAACCGCGCCGGCTGCTGCCGCGGCCGCAAAGTCGTCTCCGCCGGGGGCGGCTGCGGCGGCCGGCAGAAAGACAGAGGTGATGGCCGATACAAGGGAAATGTCATGCAGGAAGGGCCACTGCAGCTGCGCCTGCGCCAGCGCCGCCTGTATCGCCACCGTGCCATCCTTCATCAGGCCCAGAGCCACCTGCACATCAGCAGACACATTTCAGTCAATTGTGCTGCAGAGTGACACACAATAGGACATAAGGAAAAAATCATGACGGAAGCCTTCTCAGCAATCAATCAGACGGTTACAATGGATATCAAGCAGCAATAGGCACTAATGTCTCGCACAGTTGTGACTGGGTACATTCGAAACAAGGCGCTACAGGGGCAGCGCATTGCAGAATTGCAGGAATTATTGCAGAATTGATGATCCCAAATCACAACTTTCAATATCAACAGTACTGAGCTCACCTCCAGGGTGGCGCCCTGGGGCATGTTGGTGCACTCATCGGGCGTCAGGTGCGCGGCTTCCTTGTCCTGCAGCACGGCCGGCGACCGGATCAGGTGCACCACCGGCGCGCCCTGCGGAAACGCCGTGCTCAGCTCCGGCTCGCTCGCCACCTCCACCACTGCCATGTACGCCGGCTGCGGCGGCGCGGCTGCTGCCGCGCGCTTGGCACTGCACAGTGAACACCATGTGTTTTTTTATATCCTGCTGCGTGAATCTCCTTCAATGCTATGACACTGCCTGCCGCTGCTGCATGTTTTTCCAAGGTGGAAGGTTGGGTGAGAACTAAAGAGGCGGCCCAGGAAAGAGCAGCATATGCAGGGAACATTGTCCGTCCCCCAGTAGACGACCTGAACTGAGGTAAAGGCCACGTGCATGTCCCAGAAATGAAGTCCAAGCAGACAAGTGGGTGGGGTGGCGAACAACCCTCCGTCTGGACAAAGCACACAGGGTTGACCAATAACTACCCTATGAACCACCTCACGGCAAGCTCTCTAGAGCGCACAGTCCTCACCGCGCGGCCGAACCCTGCTGGCTGCTGGAGGGGTCGATGGGCGGCCTTGATGTCCCGGCAGCGCCGCTGTGAGCAGACCTCCCATCCGCGGAAGCAGGCGTCCCTTGCAGCGGCCGCAGCGGGCTGCGCGACCCGGAGGCACCGAGCGTCAACGCACGCTGGCTTGCTGCGAGGCCCTGCGCGGAGCGCGGGGCCTTTTTGGCAGCGCTGATGCTAGTGCAGCGCTCTAGCAGGAGATCGCCCATGCCGAGCCGAGCCGGGCCGGCCGCGGCTGGCGCCATTTGGGGGGTGGTCGCCACATTTGAGGCGCCCAGGCGGCTCGCGACTCGCTCCCAGGATGGGCCGGTCGCCGCAGAGGCGCTGTCGCTCCCTCCGCTGCCACAGAATGCGCCGCTGCCCGCACCGGCCCCACCTACTACAGAAACGAAATGCTTTTCCTCAAGATATTTTCTTTGGCATGATGTCAGTCAGGAATGGGCCAGAGTGCGCCTGACCACATCAAGACTTGACCGATGCTACCCAAGAGGCTGTGGCCCCCCAAATTCACTGCCGCTCCTGTTCTTCTGCCTACCTCGCAATGCTACGATAGCGTTTAGAGGAGAGGCCACTGTGGCGGTGAAAACGTGATGGTCAGGGCCCGTTAGGCTAGCAACACTGCAGTCTTAAGGTGTTTGCCCCAGCAATATTCCCACAGCCTCCTTGACATCAAGCATAACTTGGGTTCACAGATGGACGCCGTCACAGGAACAGGCTTGCTCCTGGCTGCTGCTGTCAGGGAAGTGCACCATAAGGCGCATACAAGCAGCAAATGCCACAACCCAGAAGTTGCATTGGACAAAGCGCAGGACAGAGCAAGATCAACAGCACAGGAACTCACTTGCAGGAAAGGCGCTGCCGGCAGCAAAGGCGGAGACGCCGTCGCGGACTATTTCCAGGTGGCGCAGTGCGCCAGAGTAGGCCAGGCGCAGGTCGTCGGCCTTCACTGTGGCGGCTGTTATGCTCATGTGCGTCGCGCACGACCCCTGCCAGAGTATCATAGGTGGTTAGCATCCATCTGAAGAGTACATGCTGAAGGAGATCCGGCGCATCTGGATTCTAGACTAGCCAGCACTCATCAACAACATGGTTGAAACCATTCCCCATGGCGCCATCATCACACCTGAATGCACTCCATGAAAGACCAATGAAATTGACTGGGGATTGAAACCCCTCGAGATGTAATAAGGTCAGCAGGAGGCGAAGTGAGTGGCACCTGCAGAACGGCGAGGTCCATGGCCACGTCCTCAAAGCGGGTCTTGAGGAAGGGGTGCAGCTGGTCCGGCGCGCGGCCCTGCATGGAGCACTCCGATTGCCACTCCCTCGGCTCCGCCTCCAGCACAACCTGCAATAAAAACCCAGCAACATGGTGCTCATAACGATATGATGACTTCGCAACGCAGTCTCTATATACAGCAAAGATTTGGCAAAATGCATCACATGGTTAGAAGCTGCCGAGCTGCTTGCATGTAGAGGCTGCAAGAAAGACTGAACATTTGACATCATTTTGAATCCTGACATTGGCCCGAGGTAGGCCTACCCCCGGGGTGTGCGCAGAATGCGATGTGCAACCCAAAAAAGGCCTATCTCGGCGATGAGGCCCAGTGGAGATCAAGGATATAAATGGCATGGACTGAGGCATTCTTGGCCCACTGAGGTTGGTCTGGCGTTGACCGAGCGTGGCTGTCAGCAAGCATGCACAATTCCAGACACAGCCATGATTTTAGGAAACAACAGAAATTAGCATCATGAGCATCGTCAAGTCCTGCTCATGCTTGTACTTATATAACACAACAAAAAAAACCAAGGCTCTTATAAAGAGCAATGTGAGGCATACCGTGAGGTCCGGCACGGAGACGGTCATGTAGAAGGAGGGGCGGTCCCCGGCGGGCGGCTCGAAGCAGAAGGAGTCGGTAAAGGTCGTGCGCTGCTCCGGCTGCGGCGGCGGCCGGCGCTCCACGCGCGCAAACGAGGACATCTCGGCCAGGTTGCCCTGCGCGAAGCCGAGCAGCGCGCTGTAGTTTGCGTTGTTCAATGCGGCTGCTAACGTGGACGCTGTCAGGTGCAGCTGCGTGTAGGGTCGGCCCCCGTCGCGCTGCTCAAACATCACCATCGCGTAGTTTGCCTGGTGGATGAACGGCGCTCTGCAGCAACCAAACACCATAATGCCATCAGCAAGGAACCAGCCACCTTATATACGTACCTGCAGAACCCTCTGTGTAAAGTGATTGCCACAACCATGAGGATTGACTGCGACGAGGAATGGCCCAAATTGCATAGTGCGCTTTAATTAAATCTAGACTAGGCATGATGATCCCAAATCGCAACCACCCTGCTTGAGCCCTCCGAGACGATCTTTAGCTAACAGCATCAAGTACTGCAGAGCTTCTGGCAAGCAACTTCTTACGGACCTGCTGGTGAGGTCGTACTGGTCCATGGGCCACGCAAACACGTCCACGGTGTTGGGGCAGAAGCGGGTGCGCCGCCGAGATGGCGCGGCCACAGTTGGGCCGAGAGAGGCGCAGCGCACAACCAGGCCATCAGCCAGAATGGCCACCATCACCTCCGGCGGCTCCTCTGACATGCCTGCATGCAAATTTTATAAAATATTTGTCTTCATGTGCCCGTGCAAAGGCCTGCGGCATAGTCAGGAGTGCACAAGATCTGGACCAGCAGCGCGAGCAAGGTCTGTTCCAGCCCCCATTCGGTGATGGTGATCAGGAACCTCCACAGCTGGACACCACCAATGCCAAAATGCTTGTACAGCAGGCACTTGCCAGCGCCAGGCATCTTGATGCCCGGTAAAATGCCCACTGTGCAGAGTATTTGTGGCGCAGGCTTAGCCTGGTATGATGATCCCAGATCCCTGTCAATCATGAGCTTGAGCGCAGGAAACAGCCATTAACGACTCACATAAGGACCTGCACACCAGGCCCAAAGAAGCGCCCCACCTGACTAGATAACGGAATTCAGTGCCTTGCAACATAAAGACATGTTGTAGGAGCTCGTGCACCTTTGCCAACAACTGTGTTGTTCTGCTCATCCTCACAACCCATCGAATCTGCAAAAAGATATTGGTAGAGGCACAGCATCGCACCAGGGGTTTCTGGCGGGTGATGAGGCGCACTGTGGCAGCGGACGCCGCTGGGCAGCTCGGCAGGAGCGCTGGGCACCCGGCCAGGCAGCGCCAAACCAGGCGCCTTCGCCACATCCACCCCTGCCAGCACATCTTTCCCCTCCCCTCCCGCGCCGCTGCCGGCCAGCCGGCTGGGGCCTGCCGAGGGCGTTCCCTCCGGTACCCTTGGCAATGACTCACCCGCCCGCCGCTTGCCTTTCACGTCCGCAAACGGTGTGTGCTGCGAAGCACTGCGCCGCATGCGAAGGCGGGCTTCCTTCTCCTGTGCGGCGACTGCCGGATCCGGGACGTGGAGCACGCCCTCGTCGGCGTTGGGCAGCACAGGGTCAGGGGGCGGGTCCCCCAGGAAAAGGACGCCCTTCCGGTGGCGCTGCAGGTCCTTGTGAAGACGCCGCTCCTCCCGGGCCTCCCACTGCGAGAAGTTTTTCATGGCCTGTGCAAAGAGACGGTGTGCTCAGGCGCCAGGCTCAGAGTAGGCACACTTACAGCTGTGCATGCTCCAATCTCCAAAGGGCTCATTCAAGCTTCATGGTTCTGCCATGTTTGACAGAGCTCAAGCAACAACAGAGTGATGCAGCTTGGTGTGGAAATATATGGGAATGAAGACAGGAGTACCGCCCACCTTCGTGAAGACGCTGTCGGAGTTGTGCACTTCCAGGTGCTCGTCATCCCCAGCGTCTTCCTCCTTGCTGTCGTCATGTTCCTGCCCCTCCCCACCGTCATTCACTGCACAGCCGGCAAACCCTGAGTCAGTGGAGCAAGTCTTGGATTAAAGGTAGCAAGGCAGATGCTTCAGCAAGCCCCGGCATGAAAGGCGCAAATAATATGCGGCGTTGCTAAAATGACCCGAGATCTAATGTTTTCGATCTTGGCTCAGAGCAGCCATGAGAACAGATTGGCACATGATGCTGCACAAATTCATCAGCCCTTGGCTCACTTTTATCCTTGAATGACAGCCAGAACAATGCTTGGTGGCGCCCCGAGTCACTCAAGTACGGTACTTTGCATGCAAATGTCAGATGACGCAACAAGCTCCACCCACACGAGAAGGCATACACCAACCCCAATGTATCCATCAAGATGGGCGCATTCAGATTGCTAGATGATTGCAGGATCTACAGCGCACCAGCTGCATTGTCAGGCTGTCCCTCGGGTGGGGGCGGGGCGGGGCGGGCGACCTTGCGCGCGAGGCGGCTGCCACGCAGGCTGGCCTCCACCATGTCAGGCACGGAGGGCAGAAGCGCCGTGGCCAGCGCCGAGTCTGGCAGCGCCAAACCAGGCACGCCCACGATCAGTGTGTCTGCATCGCACTCCAGCACCTGCCTGGACCTGCAAATAGCCAATTAGAGGCTTCGTCAGCACCAGTCAGAAAATGTCCCATATAATCGGCTGTCTGTTGGGACTGTCAGGGACATTCGGCGGTGCTGCCACCGTCAGCCACTGTGAGTCAGATGAGCTTCCCTGATGTGACTCCCTGGCAATCTCTCACGAGTGAGAAGCGTGCTAGACTGTCACAGAACCATGCATTGTTGGTTGTCTGGGCGCTTACTTCGAGCTAGCAGGCAGCAGGACGCTGAGGTTTGTCACAAAGATGAGCAGCTGCAGCGGCAGCAGCTGCTCGTCATCAGTTGGAGCAGCAGGTTTCTGAACAGGCTGCGGTGTGGGAGGGGCCCTGGCAGTCCCTGGCTCCTCCAGAAGACCAGCACTGCCCTTGAGGCCCTTGGTGATGATGTGGACTCCGAACAGGATGTCATGCAGGAACCTGCGGGACAGCAGTGCACATATGTGGGCACAGTCAGCAATCTGCCGCACTACAACTTTGCTTGCAGCAGTCTGTCTTGAGTCGGACATGCGCGCATGCAGACAAAAAGGCATGCATGCATGCCAAGCATCAGCTCCATTTCAAATGGAACAGATCATGAGCCTCCATCATGCTACATTGAATGCATTGTAAAATGTGGCATTTATAATGGATGCATGGGTTCTTGCTGCCCTCACGCAAAGCTTTTCACCCCATGAACTTCAAGCGAATGTCACTGGAACAGTACGCCAGGCACATGCATGCATCTACGCACCTGAACAGGACGAGCATGCGCGGGTTGGCCATCTCGATGATGAGCGAGGGCGGCTGGTTGCGCTTGACCGGCTGCGTGTACTCCAGCGTCAGGCTGCAGCTCTCCGAAGCGCTGTTGGGCCGCAGCACCATGCTGTGCTCCGGCCTTGCCTGCAACACACCACCCATTTCTGTAAGGGCTTGCACTTCAATTCTCCCAGGCCTTCGGCATGCAGTAAATGTGCAGGAAGGCATACAGGAAGAAAGACCTTCACCAACAATTTCCATCACAATAATCAGATGATGGATCTTGCTCACCAAGCATCTGAACATGCAGAATCATGGCCACCTTTTCTAGGCCAAATCTCCGATCCTCACCCGAGCAACCTCTGCATGGAACGTCGTTCATACCATGTTATGAGCGGTAAGAAGGTCTTGCCTGCATGTCCCGCAGGCTCATGTCCTCCACAGTGAGGCCGATTGTGACAGCGCTGGGGTTGCCACCGTTCTCTGCCTCGCTGGCGGATGTCACATCGACAGTGAGCGCTGCGTCCACGATCTTGAAGGACACGAGCTCCCTCCCCATCACCAGCAGCACCAGGTCCAGGCCCACCATGCCCAGCTGCATCTGTTGACAGAGAGCACTTTTGCAGTTAGCCATCACAGCTCTCATGGCCACCATGTTCTCAATTCAATCGAAGGAGTTGTGGGCTCATATTTGAAAGCTCATGCCAAAGCCTTAATTCTGCGACACAGTATGCTCGGTCTCAACGCAACAGTTGTTATTACAGTGGTGTCGTACTTTTACTTGGCATAGACACGCCATGTCCGCGCAATGCACTAAGTAGACTCTCAAGAAAGGCTCGGGGTGGCTTCTCACCTTCAAGCCCGGGAACGCCATGCCGCCGCTGCGCCTGGGACTTTTGACCTCTTCCTCGCTGCTTTCCTCACCTGCATGCAGTCAATTTTGCTCACAACAAAGTCAACTGGAAGCTGATGTTGAAGCACTGCATGCTCAGGCACATACATGCATGCATTTGTGATGCTCCAGCAGACGCCACTCACCCATTGTCTTGTGGAATCCAGTGTCCTGCAGCAGGGAAAGGATCTGCGCAGTGAAGGGCAGCAGCATGTTGTTGGTGCTGACTCGTAGGTTAGTCAGCATCTGCCCGATCTGCATGACACATCCCATCCCATTAGATGGGCGATCGATCACTGAGACATGACGTGGTGTAGATGGTTATTGGACACTGCAGCAATAATATCACCAACCATGACAAAACAGCCGTTGTTCTATAAACAACAAGGCGCCAGCCTTTACGCATGCATGTCTGCATGCAAGCCATCCTATAGCTCACATGGGAAAATGATGACCAGAGTTATGCAAGGGATCTGTGAGGAGCACACCTCAATCTGCAAGTCGGCGGGCTCGGCATGCGGCCGGGGTCCGTGGCCGCGCGAGGGCAGCTGCGGGGGCGCCAAGTTGAACACCAGGGACAGCTGCGGGCCCAGCACGCCGCTGCTGAGGAAGCTGACGGCCTTCACGCCCGACTGCATCATCCCAAAGAACATCCGCTGCTTTGCTCGCAGCCGCAGCACTATCATGCGCGTCGCCCGGTTCCACCTGTGTGGCAGTATAGCGCCTCTTATGTCGCTCTCCTCAAGACCCTTCACTCGGGGCCATCGTGGTTCATTCTGAAATTCTACAGACGGCAGCAAGGGGTCGCCCATGTACAGGCGGCTGTGCCACATCCTAGCAGAAGGAGCCTCATCCTTCTGGTGAAAGACTTGTAACTTTCCGAAAGGTATGCATTCAATAATGTCAGGCTACCCTCATAATATGCCACAAATCACACTCTTCATGCATGCATTCAATATGCTCCAGAGTCCCACATGCATGGGTAGGTGCCAGTCAATTCTCAGAGTCAAGCTAGCGCACCGCTTCTTGGCCTTGGAGGTGCCGATGACGCGGAGGATGCGGCGGCGGAAGGACGTGGCATAGCTGTCCAGCTGGGCAGCGCGCGCCGGCAGCGGCCGCAACAGGAACGCGAACTTGGAGCTGGGGCGCAGCTGCAGGTCGCGCACAAGGACGCCGTCCATGGTCAGCCGCGCGCGCAGCCGCCCCGTGCCCTGCAGCAGCAGGAAAGGGCTCACCTACACCCGGCGCACAACAGACGAGGACAGTGCAGCAATTAGCATACATTCCTGCTGACCAACGGGGGATGAGCTATGAAGCAGCATGCAGGGCAGCATCCTTTGTGCTGGCATTGTCAGCAGTCCAACATGCCATCTAACATGATACGCCGTTTCATGTGTCCCTACTGTTGGTTCTTCAAGATACTCCAAGCTCCACCACATCAGCACCACGCAAAGCTTGATCACCACATTTGCACAGGATATGTATCCTTAAGTTGCCCCATGATAAAATGGCAGCAGAAGTAGGAAGAGGCGCACTGCATATGTGGCGCTGGCCAGCAGGCCGATGACCTGCATGCCGTAGAGAGGGGTGAGGAAGCGGCTCCAGGCGTGCGCTGCCTGCCCCTCCTTGATCTGGCGCCCCCACTCCCACCGCCTGAAGCGGGTCGCCCCATCCGTGCCCGCCACCGCACTGCTGGCATCCCTCGACACCTGCACAAGCAAAAGTTTGGAAAATCGAAAGGCATGAGACATATATTTTGATCTCTTGAAAGGCATTCGTGCAAGGATCTCAAAAGGCAGACTTGGCAGCTGCAAAAGGTCTGCAGCCCCTGACACTCCCATAAAGACCCATCTAAGATTGAGCTATCCCACAGGAAGTAGGATTACAGCATCACTGGATGTGTGGATAATGCGGCTGAATTCTGCTAGCCCAAAATGCTTCCAAGGAACACAGGAATACTTCATCCGCCTGACCTCTTGATGCCATTGAGATTTCCAGCAAGGATGGCACCATATGCGCACCATGACAATGGCGGAGATGAGCGGCACATCCAGAGTGCAGGCGACATGGAGATGTGAGGAGGACATGAAGGAGGGCCGCGAGCTGGCGCGCTGACGTGGCGCTGACCGGGCAGCCGCTGGCTGCCAGGCAGGCGCCAGGTCGCCCTGGAGCGTGCGCACGATGGACAGCACATGCGCCACTTGCCACGGCGACACCCACACCTGTCAATCAAGCAACCACCATGGAACAATCATTCCCTGCTGTTTCAATGTGTTGCTGAAGAAGTCAGACGGCATCTCACCCATGCATGACATCCTGCATTTGGCCTATGGCTGCATGCCAGTGAGACTTCCTGCCCCTACAAAGATACAGCTGGCTGACTCATTCTAGATATGGTGTATTGCCATTGCCATGATGCTGCAGTGAAAGGGGTGTACCATGATGCCGATGGCTCCAAGGGCCAGGCTGGCGTTGAGGCTGGTGGGCGCGGTGGGGACCAGGACTACCTTCTGCGACAGCTCTGCATGCATGCTCGCCACCTGCAATGATCAAGCATCACAGTCAAGCATCTATTCAGGCTCTATTTGCAGAAATCTAATAGATAAAGTTGACAGAAACATATCTGCAAACAGACTTGCACTCGACAGTCCCAATCGGTCGGCAAGTGAGCAGTAGGTTCTGGTAGTTAATGCATGCTGCCAGTTGCAGGAACCGAACGGACTGATAACAGATAGATATGACCAAAGATTGAGGACTGGGAAAGGAGATCACCTTGAGCAGAGGCACCAGGGGGAAGGGAGGGCAGGTATCCTCGGCAGAGGGGCCTCCGCTGCTGCTGGCTCGGTGCGCCCCACCGCCGCTGGTGCTGGACACGAAGCTCGCGCGCCTGTCCTGCTGCCCCTTCAGCCGGTGCTCCTCCTGCAGCTCCGGACCCTGCAGTCGGACATTCGTTTGAGCTCCCCTCTTGCATCACTGCACTTCTGGTGCTGTTCACATCCTGTACAGCGTGCGTCATCTCGTATTGGGAGATGGTCAACCACACATCCCTGCCGACCTTGGACACCTGCAGCTCATTCTAGAAGTTGCTCATTTCTTGACATATCATCAGCAACAATAGACTCATGGTCTAGGAGTGCCCTGAGGTCTCACCGGGTAGAGGTGGAGGTCCTCTGGGTGGCCCCAGACTTGGGCCATGGCCTGCATGTCTGGGTCGGCGGCCTCCTGCGAGCCCAGGTCTTCTGAGGACTCGCGCCGCAGGAAGAGGCTGCGCGCCGCCACCGTCCGGAAACTCAGCAGCCGCCGCTGCAGCGCATCACCCCGCCGCCTGCATGCATTGGGCCCCATCAAACCACCATGTGTTCGGCCCAAGGACTAGAGCATCACACGAGGCTTCTCTCTCAAGATCCTTCTGTTGCAGGAGCGTTGGCTCTCAGGCACCACAAGACTGGGCTGAAGGTGCAAGCTGTGAGAAAGACCGGGGCCACAGAAAAAGCGAGAAGCATATTGTCCACGGCTGAAGCACCTCAGCTGCACTGCTTCAGTCTCGAACAAACATGCTGCGCTGCATGCTCTAGTCAATCTGAAGGCTCGCAGCTCCCAAATGGTACTTCCCTCTGTGGGATGCCTCACAGAGGTTTCTGGCCTCACTACCCGTGGGAAAGGTACTAGGCAGAAGGTCCCGCCCTTTGAGAGGAGCAATGCAGATGTGACCATAAAGCTGGCTGAGCTGCTTTGCCCACATACAGCAGAGCATGCAAAGGCTGATCCTCAACATGCAAACCAAGGAGGCTGACCTGGAGGCTGGGGCCTGGTAGCAGAAGAGGTCAATATAAGAGTGTATACTGCTCCTCTGTGTGGCGCCGTGGTGCATGAAGTCCTGAAAGTCCTCTCCGTACACCTGCGCATTCCACTCAGATTTCTGAATTGCTCACCCTCTGTTCTTGACAACTTTCAAGTGAGAGCCAATCGTCTGTGAAGTACGCTGTCCATACATGCCCACTGCATCAGGGAGGCAGGCTCCTTGAAAGGCGCTATTCCAGGACTTGCCTGAAGTACTGGTCTCGTTGTCAAATAAAGCTCACCTGCGCACGGATGCCTGACACTGCAGCCACCAGCTCATACTCCGAACCAGGTGCCGGCTGTGCAGTGGCGCCAGAGGGCCCGCTGCCCACGTCCTTCTTGGACGCTCCAGGGCTGTTGCTCACATTGTGCTGGTACTGGATCACGCCCACAATGCCTGCAGCAGCAAGCAGCACCCCCTCAGTAGAAGAACCATGCAGATGGCTAGAAAGTGACCACAATCAAGAAGGACAGCTCTTCCGCAGAGTTAAGGTTCTATAGAGAAATGCGATGATACCCACATCAGCAAATAATGTGTCTTGCGTGCACCATGGATAGAATTTGTGGGAAGAGGGGAGGGCATAGCAAACATGCTCTCCTTCTAGGGCGTCCACACAGCGTTACACATGTGCATGTATAGGAATGGCCGTCAAGGCGTGCTTATTCCAAGTAAGCCGTGACGTCCATACATATATAGAAATAAGTGCAATGTCCTGAAGCTCAGGGACCTTGGTGAACACACTCACGGTGAGGCTGCCTCGCCGTTCTTCTTAGACACAGTTGCATACATAAACGATGAGGTCAACTCCAGCCAGCTTCTTGGCGAATGCGCAGGCAGACAGCTGCAGAGAGGGAGCGCACCCGGGCAGGAGAGCCGGATGGAGGTGAGGGGAATGGCCAGCTTGCGGCGGATGGGCAGCTTGTGCAGCGTGAAGGCCAGCTTCGCGCGCTGCGACAGCGTCTGCGGCTGCGACGGGTCCATCGGCGTGTGAGCAGAAGCATGCGCAGGCGCGAAGGCTGCCGGCCACGCCAAAGGCATGTGCCTGATGCGGTCCAGCTCGCCGCAGAACGACAGCGCTGCCACCACCACGTCGGTGTTGTGCAGCACCTGAGACACCACAGCAAGCCAGCCCAGATCATTGTGTGCCACGGCCACACACAGATGCAAATCCACTCTTCACTGCATAGCTCAACACGTACACACTGAAGCCAATGCCCTGGCTCATTTGAGTGACCCCTCATGGGTCCTTGGTGCCATGAGAGCAAAGCCCAGGCCAATGGCCTGTCTTGTGTGTCTTGCTGTGTGCACGTGCATTAAGCAACACGAATAGTGGTCCTATGGAGTGCAGATGCGCACCGCAATGCCGGCTGCCTCCACCTCGACCTGCATGCCGAGCGGCTGCGCGAGGGACCACTCCTTGTTGCCCTTGCCGGAGTCCCAGGGGATCTCCCGGCCGCCGCAGGGCCGGCCGATACGCAGCGTGAGGAAGCTGCCAGCGCCGAAGGCCCCGCTGCTCTGCACGCGGCAGGCGGCCGCATGGAGGTCGGCCACGGCCAGCAGTCGCATGCAGTGCTTGGAGGGGCTCTGCATGACCAGCGCCGGTAGGGGCTCGTCTAGCGCGGCCAGCCCTCCCACTGCCATCGACTCACACACCAGCGTCGCCTGGCCTGCCAGGATCAGCATCGCAAATAATTTCAAAATATAGGCCCACCAAATATAGTCTTAGTTTGCTAATGTGCAAGGCCAAACCATCGCACATTTGCATACACTATGTTATGCTGATGCATCTTAAGAGCTAGCTGCTTGGCCGACCAATACCAATGCAACAGAAGATTGTACAGAAAGCCCACCCTCCACATCTCAAGGCACGTACAATTTAGATGACACTAAACAGGAAGCCTCAGGGCGCTCGAGCAGATCACAAGCGCGCCTGTGGGCTGCAGGGTGATGCTGACGTCGCGGATGGCGGCCTCCAGGGTGTGGAAGGGCGATTCCGGCACGCGCGGCGTCAGCGCCATCCATTCCTCGCCCACCGCCAGCTGCAGGCCCAGCTTGGGGCAGGCCACGCGCATGCGCACAGTCACTGGGGACGCCTTGGCATTCTCCAGCCCCCGCGTGCACCGCTGGAAAAGCATTGCCTCCACCGGCTTGGGCACCGTGGCGGGGGTGCCCACCACAGCATCCACCGCGTCCATCGCGTGCTGCAGTGGTGAAGCAAGATAAAGGGCATCGTCGATGGTAACGATATGTTCCTCACAAGGACATTGTCATGCTGCCATCAGGCAAATCCGTACTCTTCAGGCAAAGAATACAGTACTTCCACGGCCAACTCTCTCTGAAGGGCTTCTCAGAGCTGTGGCAAGCTACAATTGGGAGTACTATCGCTCCCTCTATGGTTCACATGCTTGCAGATTTTGCTGCTCCAACTCCAGTATTTAATGTCATCTGTGCTCTTACAAGGTAAACTCAGACAGAAAGACAGGAAGCAGCACCTGCAGGACGGCGTAGTTGCCAGCCAGGAGGCGGCTGTGCACGGCTGCGACGCCGGCTCGGAAGTGCGCGACCTCCTCCAGGCTGAGCCGGGCCTCCAACGCAGCCAGCTCCGCGCGCTCCGCCTTGCTGGCAGCTGACACGCGCCGCTGCTGCCACCAGCGCCGCGACGGCTCGTGGAAGCTGCCCAGGCTGGCGCTCATCCTTGCATACAGCGCCTGCGCGGAACGACAGGCGTTCGTGATGTGTTCATCGGATATACCGGTGTGAATTGCTAGAGCAAGAAAGGCATGCCACAGAGAGGTACGAGTCATGCAGGGAAGCAGCGATGTAGAGGTTATCAAGACCAGCTTAGCAGAGACAAATGGACATGCATGCAGCACGTGTATGAGCAAGACTGCACAGCATGGGCATGGGAGGAGAGCACATTCCCCGTCTATCGCGAGGGCAGGCGGAGGCTTGCCTGGTAGCGCAGGCGATTCTCACGGCGGGCGTCCAGGCTGTGAAGGGAGGCCTGCCGCCGGCTGATTGTGCGACATTCCTGCTTCAGAGCATGGCCGGCATGCTGCCACCACGCCTGCGGCTTTGCTGTCACCGCCACCTGCGCAGGCTCACACCCATTGGTTGCAAATGATCCGATTTCACTTTATGGAGCTGCAAAAGCCTGCTCCTGAGATCTTGACGGAGTCTCAGTGGAATCTCAAAGGAGTCTTAGCTGGCAAAAAACGTGGGCAGATTGAATCTGCAATTGCTCCTCCTGCTGTTCTACAAGAGTGTGCATGCATTCAGTGCAATATGCTGAGCACCACGCAGCAAGCTGTGACGTTGTCTCACCTGCGGCCGCACTCTCCAGAACCGCTCGTACTGCTCGTACTGCTGCAGCCGCTCTAGCATGCGGAGGGCAGCAGCCGCAGACTGCGCGCTCAGCACCGGCACAAATGCGCGCAGTAGCAGCTCCACCTCCACCATGCATGACTCCTCCGGCTCGGCGCGCACCTTGCACGGCTTCTCAAAACCTGCGCATGGCAGCAACGGTTCAAGACACAAACCAAATCTGTCTTTGATTTGGCAAAGCATGCAGACGCCAGATACCCAGACGCGCCACATTCACCTTTGGGGATGACCATGAGCTGGTAGATCTCACACACAAGAGTCACGCAAACATGATGTCAGTCCTGCAAAAACGTTGTTCTAGATATCCGTGGCAGGCGCTGCCCCGGGAGGGCATTTTCCGCGCTGAAGGGCTCTACTTTGGCAACTACTGCGCACCTGTGTGGCCGTCCGCCATGCCGAGCCCGGCCAAGCCGTTCACGCCTGGCGGGCGACCTGGGGATGCAAAGGCTTTACTGTTGCCGGTGTCTCCCTGCACTCTCCGCTTCGCTGACTCTGGGGATGCCACCGGCTCTACAACTTCGTCCGCCTCCGGTATGGACGACACTGTGTGCCGCAAATCTTCCATTGCTTCCACTGCAGCACGAAATGCACATTGCAGTCAGGAGAGAACAAGCAGCCCCAGCAGCACAATGAGCTGTCTTTCAACGTCTGATAGCTGGTGCGGCATCAAAACATAGTGAGGATCCAGATCATGCAAGACAAAATAGTAGCAACAACAACATGAGCAGGGAAGAAAATCTAGTCAGTGCAGCCCACCTGTATCGCTGTACGAGGAGGTGGAAGTCTCCTCGGATGCATAAAGGGGGTTAGTGTACATGGAGGGCTTGGCCTCCTGGGCCATGCTGCCCTGCAGTGCGGCACCTGCTTCAGGCTCACTCCAGTGCGGTGGCACCACCCGCACAGTCAGGCTGAAGCCCCACTGCTGCACCAGCATGTGCTCCTCCACAGGGGGCTCCCGCTCACGCGGCCCTGCTCGCGCTGGGACATCCGAAGCCGATGCACCAGACACCGCTCCTGGCGTGGGACCTGAAGCTGCACGAAACCGCTTGCGCCGCAGGAACGGCTGCGCGCCGGCCGGTGCATGGCCAGACGTGTGCGTGGCCGCTGCTGTGGCAGGCAGCCCGACCGAGAAGGGGGGATGGGCTGGGGTGGCATGGCCGCTGGATGCAGCCGACCCAGCTGTGGGTTGCGACTGCGAGGGGGACGGCTGCCGCGCATCGTAGCTGCGCAGGGACAGGCTGAGGCCCGCCACCTCAGCCTTCGCGCTGGACGGCGCCGCGTAGATGAGGAACCTGGTGACTGTGCTTGGCGCGCACAAATAGTCCCACCAGGTAGCAGCGCCGCCTCCCTGCGATGGCATTGCCTTGCCAGCCCCACCTGAGACGTCAGCAAGCGCTCAGGTCCTCCCCGTTGTGACCTTCGTAGCTGACCTGCAGCTCATCAGCAGACCATACAGACATGCATGCATGCATGCAGAAAACAGACATTTGTGAAACCAATTGAGTACAAGTAGGGCTAGTCTAACACAGGGGCCTGCCTTGCGGTGTGAGCGACAGCTGCCTGATGCTGAGGCGGAGGGCATCCTTGCCCTCCAAGTTGCCCCCCACTGCCATGCGCGGCCCTGACTCGTCCTGCTGGCTGACCTCCAGCTGCAGATCGTCCACCGTCACTTCTAGGCACTGAGTGCATATGACAAGTGCGCGGTGGCAGAACCGCGCCAGAGCCCTGTGGCTGAAGCACCCTGCACATTCAACACGTGATGCCCAGTGAACACTCTAGAAAGTGGCTCGCACCAGTAAACAGAAATCTACAGATCACACCATTGGGATGCTAAATGAACAAGGTGATCAGCAAGGCGATGAAATCAGAGGAGGGCAGGGTGAGCTTGCCTGTCTTCGCTGGTGACTCGCTGTCTTGTTGGAGGAAACACGTGTTCCAAAGAAGATCCTCCACTGTCGCCAGCTTCTCAGCGCGCAGCTGCCTCTCCAACTGCTGCTCAGCCAGCTGCTGTTCCTCAGCGTCCACAAGCTGCAAAGTAAAAAGACTTGGTCAGAACATGCATTGTTTTCTTTCACTTGAAGCACAAAACGGAAGGTCGAAATCGACGCCCTTAATGGATGCCAGACAGACTAGGCAGGTCTCAGGTTTTGCTCTGTCTGACGATCAGAGGGAACTGGTAGACAAGAACCTGGGGCATTTGCCGCTGACGCAGGTTTACCACTACCCCTCTCAAATGAATGCGCAGACGACGCCTCCATGACGGCAGCTGCACCTCGATGTACGCCACATAGAGCTCTGATAATTGGAATGTGCCACAACAGGCCTGTTGAAGAGCTGCTTTGGCCAGGCGCACGTTATAAACGTGGACGCCTGCGCGTCCGACAAGAACACGTATGAAAACAACAGTTTTGTCCACTCCGGCGCAGCATGGCGTGCCTCAATTCGCACTCAAAACCCTGGCCCATGTCCATGGCAAGGATGACCAGAGAATGACTGCAAAGTCGCGACGCATACCTTGTTTATGTCGTTCCACGCGGCACTTCTGTGCATTTGACTGGGTCTGTTCAAAGCTGGGACCCCTCAACGCTCGGGACAGAAGGGAGCAAAGAGTGGTTTCTACCAAGGCAAACCTTGTGACTAGGACGAGGAATGTCACAGCCACAGCGCTCAGCGCCACAAGAGAGTACAACAACTCTCGCATCATGATAGTAGCGATTATGTAATACCACTACAAGGTTGCTTTTTGATGCTAAATAGAGAAACAAGATGGTGTTTGGCCAGTATGTCTCACAAATACAGCAAAATAACCAGCGACCACTTTTCGTTGCATTCCATTCTTCGTGGTGAGACAGTCGAGGTCTCCAAGAATGGAGCAAAGATTAGGAAATGTTCAGACGTTGCTGGTGTACGAAATGCTCTTGGTAGGAGGAACCCTATATGTAGAAGAAGATATATATCCCCTGCTCTATAACATGAACCCTTCACTCCTCCTGCATGCGAAGTGTGAGGAAACAAAGAGCATCCCACGATAGTCCTTGGAAAAATAATTCTTTCATAGTTGGACATTGACCCTTTTGCTGTCTGAGCTCCCACTTAGTTTGTGCGGTGCACTGACTAAGGGATCGCTTTATTATCATACCTTTCAGACCGTGATGTCGCTTGTCTTAGAGCAGGATCTGGTGCGGCATTTGAGACCTTGTGGAGCAGCTGGCCATTTATGTAATCGTCGTACAGCTCGCTTTGTTCCGCGGGCATTGGCAGGAGCACCAGAGCCAGGCATGAAGAGTCTTGGACCTTCAACTAGCCAGCCGCTCCCTCCTCTGAGAGATCAACTGGGTGTTTCGACATCGCAGCCGTCAGTGTCATCATATTCTTCGGTACAGACCCCTGTACCACGGTCGTACAATGTGCCTCTATTTGGTAAGTACACCACTTCCTATTCCAGTGCTTACCATGGCGCACCTCGCCCTGCTTTCGTAACATTGAACAGCTTCTTACGTTTCTGGGTATACGCTAGCAGCATGCAAGATTCCAGATCGAAAGCCAAGCATTGATTTCACTGTCGTGGCGCTGTGCAGACGCTATGAAGTTCAATGGGCCTGCGCCAGAGGTAATCAACTGCCGCCTAGCAATGATCGGCTTCCTTTATGCAGCCAGCAACGAAGCCTCGAGTGGAAAGTTAGTTCTAGAACAGATCCAGGAATCCCCTTGGTTTCCTTTGGCATTAAGCGCCATCTTCATCTGGGCATCGCTAGTACCCATCACAAAGGGCGCCAAGCGGGAGAGCTTTGGTGTGCACCTGCCTCATTGCAATAACGTTGTGATGTTGTTCTAGAACAGTATGGAGACAAGATCCTTGAACAGCTGCAGGCATCCTACTGCCATGCATATACCGGGACAACTTGGGTGGATGATTTGACCGCATCCTCATCAGGATTTCATTGTGTGCGCAGGCTGGTTCACTCCAAAAGCTGAGCTCACAAATGGGCGCACAGCATGTCTGGCATTTGCAGTCCTTCTTCTTCTGGAGCATAAGAGTGGGGTAGCATTCTTTTGAGACAATAGTTCTTGTGGTGCACGGACCTCAGCCATCACATCCCCTGAGAAGACATCACCTGTGTGAAAGCTTCGCATCGTTAATTGCGTGCCTGGCTCACCAATAGATTGTGCGGCAATAAAAGTTGCGCATGGACAGCCTGCCGCCGTGACTGGCTAGCCAACAAGAGGGGGCACTGTTATACCATGATCCAATGCTTGCAATGCTGACAATTGTCGGGTCAGAACATGTCCTTTGAGGGATGCCTTTGTGGAGCATGCATGCGTTGCCTCAGGGCATCAGGGAAAGCACAGAGATTTGAATTCAGAGATTTCGAAACTGGTATTGCAAACTACAATACAGCCAAAGGAATCTGGTTGGGACCCTGCAGCAACATCGCCTGAAATAATACGATCATGAGATGTTGTCTCTAAGATTGGAGTACTTACTGAGCTTGATTGAAGTAATATTATAATTCTTGTCATTTGTAGTTAACTTGCTCAAATTTGTAGCTTATGCGACGCACCTGATCCTCATGTGAAAACGCGTGTAATAATAATAATAATAATAATAATAATAAAGACTCAAATTCGGTGATGGTCAGCGTCAATATACCACATGCACAGGGTGATAACAGGAGCGCTCCCAGACTCAAATTTGTTACACAATTCCCGGTCGCTACTGTTGCTTGATATACCGATGGTAAGTAATTGCTGATGGCTGACTTAGGCATTCCATGTGCATCCACTGGATGCACCCACTGGCAGTGGGTGTTGATATCGTGTTTTCTACCGGTACCAAGCAGCTTCGGATGCTGAGCATCCGGTTTCACATATATCTAGATTTGCTTTTGGCATTTGCTTCCAGGGCCCATCCGGGATATGGCCATCAAGATTGCATGCAAGGTATACGTGTAGGAGTGAAGTGTTCGATTGCTTGAAGTACAATCACCCTCATCCAACATTCACGATGTCAAAAGGCGTACAATGCGGAAACATGATATTATTGCAACTGCATCACATGCAATAGCAACATTGCAGACACTCAGTGCACCAGACATATGACAAGCTAAATGTGCTGTTTAACAACTAGGAAGGGTCAGCACCGTCACTAATATACAGTTTGCCATCTTCAGCCTAGTTGACAGAGTCTCTTTGTGGAACATCCAGAACAGAGGCATATAGACAAACCTGCGCTACATCAGCACAGGGACTCATGAGCTCGCCGTCACGGGCGCAGTGGGAAGCTGCGATGCACCTCCATTGCTGGCAAGCTTCATCGCTACAGTATCAAAGATTGCTGCAACGTTGGCTGCAGTCTTGGCTGAAGTTTCGATAAAAAGCATGGAGTTCCTGCGTGGCACAATTTTGGGCGGGTAAATCTCCACTTCAGCTCAGATCAGGCACGAGATGGGGTGCGGTCAATAACAATAAGTCTGCAAGGGAAAAGTGACCAGCTCCGTACCTTTCTGCGTACTCTTGGCCAGTCTCTGTCGTGACTTCTCTCTGCTCGCTCAAGTCTGACTTGTTGCCCACCAGGATAATTGCTGCAAGCAACCCACAGCTCTCATGCATATGAGAAATTCCAGGGAGAATGCAAGATAACTCAAGAAGAGACAAATTTCAACAGTGCTCATGTGCCTGCTCATCCCATTGGCTCTGACCATGGCAATGGTCCCAAGGGAGGCATTATACTTCCAGAACACATCGAACCATGGGACTAGCCTGCCCCACCTATGTTTCCGCTGGCATTCTTCTGCAGCTCTGAGACCCAGTGCTTTGCTTTCTGGAAGGATTCCCCGCTGGTTATGTCATAGACCACCGCTGCTGCTGACGCGCCTCTGTAGTACAATGGAGCCAAGGACGCATACCGCTCCTGTCCAGCTGTGTCCCTGTCCCATGGAACTATTTCCCATTAGCTAGTGTGGTATGCCTCAGGCAGGCATAAACTTCACTTTGCATGCACCCGAAAAGGCTGGATTGAGACAGGGTCGAGGAGAGCCCACAGACCAGATCTCAAATTTGACTGTTGTGCCGCCAGGCAGATGTACTGAGTGGCTCATGAACGCAGCGCCCACAGTGACCTTGCTGTTCGCGTCAAATTGGCCCCGGACATACCGCAACACAAGACAAGACTTCCCAACACCCTGCAAGGTACCATTTCAACTGGTTTTGAGCTCATAGAGTAGGCCACTGGTGAAAAAGGCAAAGCAAGATTTCACATCTGCAGCATCTCCTGGACATCCAGAATTTTGGTCTCCAGCTGGGTGTCGCACCGAGTCTCCTAGGAGGACGAGCTTTATACGTGGTATTGCCCCAGGTCCAGGTTCTGCTTCGGTTTGGCCGACACCCCGCAAGTCTGCCTTCTCAGGTGGTGCTGTGAAGTCACGACAGTGTCAATGATGTTTGCAGCAAGTATAGAGGTCAGCACTGATTGCAAGTACACAGCTCAGAGGAGAACGGTCAAGCTACCAAATTCAAGATTGAGACATGCCGCATGCAAATCAAGCTATCATCCTCTGGAGAAAACTGGACAAGAAACGCTGAGATTTGCTAAAAGTCAAGTGATTACAATCAGCTTACCTGCTCTGCTGGTAGAACAACCCATGTGATATGAGGCTTTCTACAAACCTCCCGAAATATTATGACACCGTTTCTTGGTCTTTATCCACCAATATCTAAGTACAGTACATCTAACCAGCTCGTCCTGCCTTACTCTGCCTTCGGACCACCTCTTTGATCAACTTCACTCTTAGTTCTGTGCCTTGCAAAGCATGTATAAGTTACTCAACTCCTGGATTCCATTCAACGCAATGATCAGTTCTTTCTTTCGTAATTTCCAACAGACTTCTTCAGAGATTATGATTATGACCTGCCTCAATTGCTATTTCTTGGATTGTGAAGAACTTGGCTTGCTGACATCCAGTGCACAGCCACGTATGTCGGAGAGGCAGAGAATCCCAACGCATGTATAAGCAGATTGTCGCAATGCACATCTGCATGGATGACACGCATATTTCGAGAAATGGTTCCAAAGTTTGCATGTGATCTTTGCAATTCTGACCATGGTAATCTCGGATGCCAGCAACTTTCTGCCATTTCAGAGATATGATCAGTATGGAACCATGGGTTGCGGGATTCAGAGTTCCATAGAACTACTTCGGCTCTGCTTTCTGTCATTCACAGTAGTGCCCTTGAAGGTGGTTGGGACCGTGTCCTGCATTGTGGGTTTCTATCTAGCTTGCAGACTGGCACAATTGCTGCCTAAACAATCTCGTGACGTGCTTGTTCCTTTCCTGGGCAAATTCTACACAAGATCATGCCTGGCTTGCATTGGATTCATCAAAATTGCGTGGGTGCACTTGCCACGTGCCGATTGGGACAAGCCAAGAGGGGAAGCACGGGCAGCTGGCATTGTCTCCAACCACTGCAGCTGGATCGACATTCTGATTCACATGTCGAGATACTTTCCAAGCTTTGTGGCTAGAGGCGGAACAGAGAAGCTGGCACTGATCGGGCCAATCAGGTTGGCACTCATCTTCCAATATACAGACGCACATGACAGGCTCACATGGCCAGAAAATGCTTGCATGAACTGATCCCGAGCAATGATGCGAGATGGCGAACCTGTGCAGCCAGAACATGGACTGCATATACGTGGAGCGGGAGGGTCGGAGTGCAGGTGCAAAGGTGCGCAGCTGCGCAGCTGCGCACCGACATTCAGCACACTCAATCTCCATGAAATCGCTGAATTGCGAGGCGTTCTCCTACTGTGTGATCTTCGTCCCTCACAGGCAGGGTGCATGCTGTTCAGGGTGTTGCGGCGCATGTGAAGGAGAGGATGGAGGCGAGTGCAAGTGCAAGTGGGCAGAGCAGTAGTTTGAGACCCATGCTGTTGTTCCCAGAGGTGCGCTACCAGACACGCCACAGGAATGCTGTAAGACGGCAATTGCCAGCAACTCTCTTGCTGCTATTAGAGGGATGGGATCTGTGCCTGGGATGCAGGGAACAACTACCAATGGCGATTTCTTGCTGCCCTTCAAGACTGGGGCCTTTCTGGCAGGTGCACCTGTCCAGCCAGTCATCTTGAAGTACGGCAAGGTGTGCCCACTGGAAGCACCGTGGACATGGCCTGCATGCTCCTTCTTGCCCTGCTACTCTCCAGCCTAAGTTCATATAAGGCCACTCAGTAGGGCCATGCGTGGTCTGGAGATATTGTCAGAATTCTGAAAAGGCACCATAGATTCAAGTCCCAAATGCGCTCTTGATGTGCGTGACCAGGGAAGGGTCTCGCCAGCTTGGGAGAGCATTTCAGCGCCGCGTCACATCTTTCTGACGTTTGCAAACCCCTTCCATAGTGTGATTGCTTATGAGGTACTTGAACATGAGGGTCCTTCCCCGATGTGGAGTGAGACCCCTGTCTTGGCCACGCTGCTTGTACACATGATTATCTGCCCGCCTTTGCCCAGCACATCTCTTCCTATGCATGACATCGCTTGAAAATTCCTGCAGCTGCCAGTGTATGTACCAACAGCGGAGGAGCGCAAGGACCCAACTTTATATGCGCACAATGTGCGAGAATACATGGTGAGAGGCCCGAAGCATTTCACTGGTACAGACATGCTTTGCCGCTCTGACACACACTCCATTGTATGCCAGCAAGGGCAAGCATTTGCCACTGCCAGGATTTTACAAATCGTAGGGTGCAAAACTGACAAAGGGGCTCTAATGCGTGGGTGCAGTTGCGATACAGCGGCCTCAAGCCGTCCAGCGCCCTCCTAGCCGACAAGCGAGCCTACCACACCTTGCTCAAGGGTGAAGCACCACCAGAGTCCAAGAAGCGGGAGTGATGAGGATCTGTAGAGGTGCAGAAGGAGAAGAGGGTGTGTTATCAGCCAGCTGCTGGAGCAACAGCACTCTAAGCCTGCATCGCAGAATGTGAGGGTTCTCTTGTCATTTTGAGGGAGTGAGGAGGCAATTTTCTACAGCTCTGGACATGTTCCGTTTCCCAGCATGCTGCAGGTACCACCGGTGCGGGTTGATACGCGTACACTGTGAATCGACTTGAATGATCACTGGTATGCAGCCGCTATCTGCGGCAGAAACCAAATTAGTGCAAGTCCAAATTTGCTTGCTTTAGAGCTGCTGCATGAAAATCTGATGGCCTCTAAGAATGCTGCTTGCGATACAATAAATATTGTTCCCTTCGTAGCAAGCATCATCGTCACATTGAGCACATTCCATCATACTATGAAGCTTGAAGCTTGGAGGCTTCCAAGCCTTAAGGGAGCTCCAGCTGATTCTTGGGCGAGGCTGGGCCAGCCTCACGGAGGGGTGTTTGCCATGTAAAGTCACATTTTGATGTCACTGACATCAGATATCTGGCAGATTCCTGGGGAACACAAATATGCAGCCAGGCCAGATATCTTGGCTGGCATTGACTTAACTTGACTCATTGACTCCGACTTCGGAAATTCCCCGCACAACAATGTTTGTACAGTCATGCACCTTGCTCATTATGGCCCCATCAGCCGAGCGGCCACTAACACTTGGCAGAAATTCTCAGAGCCACACTGCCGAAGTGTCAGTCTCACCGAATGTGGCACCCGGTACAAGCCACGCAGCGCACTGGCATGCTGTTCAATATCACGTCTCCCAAAATGCAGCCTGCTCAGGCTCAGGTTGAGACAACCAGATTCTGTGCACTGGATTAGTCCCGGGGATAATCTCAAGCAGATCGCTGCCTGCCGCTGACCGGTGTTGCAGGGTGAATTGTTGGTCCAGAGAATGGCTTTTGCCTCACTGGAGCAAGCTCTTCCTCATGATGCTGTGCTGCCATCTGCGTCCTGGAAGCATAAAGAGAGGAGCCTTTGGCTGCCTTGACTCAGCCTGGTCGTATCCCGCACTCATGTACAGCTTCTGCGCTGGCGTGTTGTTCACATGCACCGCCTGCAGCATGCATGCACATTCTGTTCCACTGTGAAGGACTGGGACAGACAAGGAAGACTTGAAGCTGCCTATGGCCACTCTTCTTTTGTACAATGAATGTCAGAATGCTGGCTTGGCCAGCAAATGTTATGCTCGGAATCCCAGTGGGGTGGATGACCCATCACGTGCATGAGCTCACCAGAGTTATGGAGCTGCAGCCAATCTGTCGAGCATGATCCTCGCATGCCGCCAGTAGCAGCCGGGCAATGCCCTGATTCCGCAGCTTGCCATCGACGGCCATGTTGGTCAGGTGCGCAGAGTCCGCAGGCAGCAGTGGGACGTTCCTGACATCCTCTACATCCTCCTCCTCAGCAAAGGTGACCGCTGCAGTGCCCACCACTCTGTGCGTGCGACCGGGCGGCAGGAGGCTCTCGTCTGCGCGCATGCACTCCCCTCAAGAGTCAATCAAGAGCAGGATATGTTGTAGGCACTTCTGCAAAGTTCGTTTTGTCGATGCACATGATGCATGCACCGTGAGGCCGCCCTTCCCCTCCTCTTGGCGTTCCCACTGCATTGCATGGTGTGCATGTTACCCTGCTTTGATTTTGACAGACACTGCCCTGCTGCCTTGTGATGGCTATGCAGAGTAGTGGGCACATGACAAAGAAGCGTGGTGTGGCCTGTCAGTCCAGACCATGTCCCTGGCTTACCTGCCGGAATCAAGCGGGCAACAAAGAATAGCCCTTTCTTTGATGGATCTTGAAGCTTCCTCAAAAAGTCACTGCGCATGCATCACAAGTTCCCCATGAGCAAATCTTGAGGTATCCTGGAGCACATACTGACGCAAGTGGTCCCAGTGAAATCAGATGCATGCACAGGCCCTTACTTTACTTTGCTGAGGGAGACCGTGACAGAGTCCAACGAGGTTGCAAAGCTCCTCGTCAGCAAAACGGATGCTGCTGTCAAGTCTTCAACCTCCAATGGCAGGATGGATAGGTGACCAACTGGCAATTCTGCCTGTGCAGCACAGCAACTTTTCTCGTCATGTGATGCGAATCAGTTCTTAATGCCTCATCGACTACAAAATGATGCATCTGTCCCTCGTATATCTGCATTTGCAGAGTAGATACACATGGTGCAGAGCTTGTCCCATGCCTTCCGCCAACTCACATCACTCGGCCACAGATGGGACCCAAAACACACCTTTCGCAATTTGGAAGCGCAGACGACCGAACACCTGCCTGACTTCTTGACTGGGATCCAGGCAGCAGTGTTGGCGATCCCTTGGATCCCAGATCTGGAGACCCTGGCAACCTCAAACCCCAACGTGCAGTTTTTGCACTGACTCCGAGCCAACATATCCTGCAAGACAACAAACCAGCAGGACTTCTCAAAGTTCTGCCTGATGCTGTCCCATGCCCAATTCTGCTGAGGTTGTTGCCTGCCCTCCAGTCAGACCAATGGAAGGGAGAGGCATATGCATGCAACATGCAGCACAAGACTGGCCACAATCCTCTGGTTCAGCAAAAGCTGAGAACTTACGGATGTCAACACCAGCCTCTGAGCTGGGCTTCCAGCTGCCGGTGATATCAGACCTGGCAGGCCCGCCGATTCCCTCTGCAGAAAATCATTTGAGTCATGCCTCCTGCTCAGTGAGTGTGTTCTGGTACCCTGCACACATGGCGCCGTGCGCGGTGATCGCCTAGCGTTACACACGCATGCATGTATTCATGATAATCCTTTGGCCAGGAGATCTCTGGAGCAACATGCAGTCATCTGGCTGCGGCTGCCAGTGCCGCGGCGTTTTTTCTCACCATAAAAGTGTGTGCATGCACGGTACGCGCCGCTGGCGGTACGTGCATGTGCAGGCTTCGGATCTGCTGGTCGGGTTTGCCAACCACAGACAATCTCCGCCAGGATCGCAATTGCTGTTGTGACATCACACAAGACCTGCAAGCAGATTTTGGCGCCATTTTTGGGAGCGGACGTGGACTGGCTTCGCACAGCTGGCGTCATTAATAATGCCCAATCTGGCAACTATTACTTCGTTTCCCCCGGCGAGTCAGGCTCTCATGCCAGCCAGCTCTTACAGTGGTACAAAATCCAGCAACACTAGGCCGCACCACAGATCCATCCAAGGCGGCGAGCTGTGCTAGATGTGTCTCTCGTAGCAATTTAGAGGTGGAGCGAGCGTCGCCGAGCCGACTCCAACGTGCTTGCCGCCCGCGGGGCGAGGAGGAAGCGATGGGGAACAGGGCGTTGCGCCTTGCGGCCCTTCTCAGCCTGTCCCTTCTGGCCACCGGCTTCGGGGCCGAATTCGACGACTTCATAGGTGCGTGTGCCTTCCCTAGTGTGCACGGCTCATTCGCAGGAGTTTTGGGCGAGGTGGTTCTGCCTTGTGCTGCATCCATGGTGGTGTACGGCGAGCGTCGGCCAGCTCATGCCGCAGCGCATTGCAGCAAAGCAGGAGGCGCATGCCAGTTGTTCCCGTTGCAATGTCAGAGCGTGGGTGTGCGTTTTAGGTGAGCTATAAAGTTCAGTGTAGTAGGTATGACGTCTTGGCTCCTGATCCCCACGCTCCAAAGACGGGCTTGGTCCGAGGTCAGCTTAAGTGGTCTAGCAGCATTGTGAGATGGCTTTCTGTGCAGCATCAGTGCCGCCTTGACTTTCGGGTGCCCGGATTTTGTGGGAGAGTGTCCCATGAGTTATGTCCAGCGTCGCGATTGCGCTGGCCCAGGGTCCAAGACGTTCCTGAAAGCTCTTATCTGTGCCTGTGCAGCTGTGATCTATTAGCAGCGATCATTTTTTCCCAGGTATTTAGTTTTGAAGCGTGCAGTACAGCTCAGTAGGGCTTGCCTTTCCAACGTACAGTCCGGGTGCACGAGCGTCTTTGACAAGACCGCTCCTCACTTTCTGACACTCTTGGACGCCTGTAGAAAGCATCGTCGGCGGTGCTGCTGCATTTAGCATCAGGCGGACAGCGGTCGATCACAAGGCTTTACGGGGCATCACTGCGTGACAGTGATTGAGCTGCAGGACCGCTTGTGGCGAGCTGCACCGAGCTAGCTTTCTGGCGAGCACTCAGAAATTGTAGTCTCGGGCGTGCAGTCTAGCCTGTCCGTCCGGGTACCTTTGTCTGACACACAACACAAGCTGACCTGGCCTGTCTTCTTGCTCGCAGGAACTGATAACGAGCTGCTGAAGGCTCAGTCTAGGCAGCTGCAGCAGGCATCAGGTACTGAAGGTCGAATGACTGTACTATAAGAGCATTTATGCATGCATGCTGAAATGCTGGGCTGGCGTACTGCTGGCTTGCTGATTTTGCCAACATGCCGGCCTCCATGCATGCCATCAAATGTCATTTCTTGCTTCATGTGGCATCGACTCATGAGCTATGTCTGTTATGCAGCCCCAGCCCCTAGCACCAACGGTGGAGCTGGCCTCATCCAGGACTTTGTGGCTAGGTCAGGCACTCGCTTTGTTGTCCAGTCCAGAGATGGAGAGCAGGACTCCTGCGAGACCTTCTACTTTGCTGGAGCCAACACGTACTACCTGGTGAGACCTCGCTTATGCACGGACATGCCCTGTGTTCTCATGTCGCAGGAGCACTGTCATGCATGATGCATGGGTGTGCACCCCCACAGCCTCACATGTCGAGCCATGTCATGTCATGACAAGCCTTCTGCATGCATTTGAGCTGCAACGAAATGCGGTGCCATGACCATGAGTGCTTCTGGAAGTCATGCACTTCATGAGATTGTGTGTGCCTGTCCGCAGATGATTAGGGCTGCAGACCCCAGGACCAGGCCACAGGTACTGGAGATCCTTGACTCCGCCAAGGACCTGGGCCTGAAGGTGCTGCGCATGTGGGCCTTCAACGAGGGCCCCCTGCAGTTCAACACTCTGCAGCGCTACCCAGGTACGTGTCGCTCTTGTTGCCATGCATATTGACATGTTACCATGAAAGCATACATCTTGCCTCATTAGTCATTTACTGCAGGACCTGACAAATGCATCGTGCTCTTTACTGCAGGCGTGTACGATGAAAAGGTCTTGGTTGGCCTGGACTTCGTCATCAATGAGGCCAGCAAGCGTGGCATCAGGGTGGTGCTCGTGTTTGCCAACTACTGGGCCATGTATGGAGGCATCGACCAGTACAACATCTGGTCCTTCGAGGCTGGCAGTGGTAAGTCAAAAGCTCATGCATGCAGTTATTTTTGTGCAAATGTTCTATGTCAGGTGAGTGCTGCATGCATGCCATTGCACGGCCATGTTTTATTCAGTGGCTCTTGACCTCATGGTTGCATGTCTGCTGCAGGTAATTGCAATGGTGATGTCACATGCCGAGATGATTTCTACAGCGACCCTGTTGCTGTTGGATACTACAAGGACCATGTGAAGAAGCTCATCAACCGTGTGAACACCTTCAACCAGCGCTTGTACAGGTACCTGCAGCAACTGTTCCCATCAGGCATGACATTTTGAGCCTATCGTGGCATTTTACTGAGCTGTTCACTGTTTTGTGTCCTTCATCAGCACCCTGAAACGTTTGGTGTGTCGTTACGGCAGGGAGGACCCTACCATCTTCGGGTACAACCTGATGAACGAGCCGCGCTCCCAGGCCGAGCTCTACATCGTCAAGCGCACCACCACGGACGGCTCCAAGGACTACAACATCTCCTACAACCCTGGCGACGACCTGCACAAGTGGATCGAAGATATGGCCGGCTACATCAAGTCCATGGACCCCATCCATCTGCTGTCCACAGGTGCTTTTCTTGGCATGAGTCCAGACTTCCTAGTTGGGTGTCTATGTGGTGCATGTAACCTGCACGTCACCTCAAGCTGATTGCCTATGTCTTTGCAGTCATGCATGGTGCTGAAAAGTCATTGCTGGCCTTTGTCAAGGGTAGGAAACTGCAATGCAGTCTATCAACACTCGAGCCGCCCTGCAGCATGATGAATGAATTTTGATGCAGCATGACAAGAGAGAGTAGCTGAATTGGTCATGTTGATGTCGCAGGGCAAGAGGGCTTTGCAGCCAACTCCACACCGCTGTACATGTACTCCAACCCAGGCGCCTGGGCGTCCCTGCTGGGTGTGGATTTCGTCCGCAACAACAAGGCCAAGGGGATTGACTACTCAACCATGCATGTCTACGTGGACCAGTGGCTGTGCGTGGCTGAAGGCTCAACAACTCAAGGGCAGCTGGACTTCATGAAGTGAGCAGCATCCCTCACATCGTCATGCAGTGTTGCACATGATACTTACTGGTTTTGCCAGCAGCATGCATAGGCCTAGCAGCTTTCTGATCATGCCCGTCCACCTGCGCAGGTCTTGGATAGAGGCACGGCAGCAAGCAGCTGAGGAAGAGCTCGAGATGCCAGTTGTCCTCGAAGAGTTTGGCTGCAAGCTGGACAAGAGGTGACCCTATCGTGTTCCACCCCATACATGCATCCCATATTATTTGTTGCTCAGTGCCTCCTCGGCAGTGCTTCAGCATAAATTTAAAGACTATTTTTTTGTTGTGCAGGCCCGCCCAGTACGGCTTGGCATACGAGAGCTGTTTGGCATCTGCAAAGAGAGGGGGTTCATGTGCTGGAGTTATGTTCTGGGATTTGGCTCACAAGGTATGCAGCTTTCTTCTTCGTATGAAGGTTATACGACACATTTGTGGTGCGATTGCTCTTCCATGATCAGCATGTGAAATGGCGCAACTTGTCGTGACCGCAACTCAGCTGTGAGTGATGTCATGCTGCAGGAGTATGCACCACTGGATCCTTACCTGGATGGCATCCTCCGCTTTGGAGGTGGCTACTCAAACATGCTGGGCTCCAACGCATCCAACTCCGACCAGCGCAATGAAGTCTTCACCCTCATGCGCAACTATGCTAAGGCCGTCGCAGACATCAACGCCAAGTCAGGCGGCAAGGACACCTGCGTTTTCGTGCCTCCCCCACAGCAGGGCCAGGGCTGCAAGTGAGTTTCGTTCATCTGCAAATCCAGCAAATTCATGCATCTTCATTTCAGTGCCCCATTCATGATGTGGCGCATGCTCAGCAACGAGCCTGTTTGTGGCGCAGAGACATCTCTGTGAACTGGGATGAGGGTGGCATGCCCTGGACATGCCTGGCCGGGGAGCCTTCCAACGTCAACTGGTGCAACGGTGCTGGAGGCGCTGATTTGTACAAGAACCCGCCTGAGGCATGGAGGGGCGCCAACACTCGTGGTGAGTTGGCGGACGTCCACTTGAATATACTGCAATTCCTTTTGAGGCACTTGTCTGGTATGCTTGCTGTGCTTGACACTTGCTGGTGTGCGCAGGTCTTCCATACAACTCCATCGAGATTCTGGTGCTGGGCAACATCACCAACACTGGCAGCAAGCCAGTCAACCTGAAGGGCGGGTGGATGATCATCCCTTTCTCCATGGGTGTTCACACCCAGTTTGAGGGTATTTGGAAGCGCCAGACAAACCCAACAGATTACTTCAAAATCTACTGCTGGTGCGCATGCGTTATGCTCTTTGTTTTCTCATTCAGCACTTCATTTTATGAATTCTGCAGATGTGTTGGGCAGCTTTATGATTGGACACTGTAACTGCCTTAGGGACATCAAGGACTCCAATGGAGATGAGCTCTGCGACAATGGAGTGCAGCTGTCCTTCACCAACTACTCGTGGCCCATTGGTGTCAAGCGTGACCGTGGCCTTAATATCACCTTCACCAAAGACATCATTCTGCAGCCTGCTGGCTGGCTCGGAGCCCCGCAGCAGACTGGCAGCGGCGCCAATGTTGCCATCTCCTTCAAGGATGACAAGAACAAGTACAGGTGTGTGACCGACCACATGTATCCCTTGACATGTCATTCCTTCAATGTGTTCTCATGTGCTGGAGACATTGTTTGATGATCATCAGCAGCTCTGCAGGCTTTAATGTTGTTTTAAAAGATTTTTCCTTGTGGCTGCAGGCTTGATGTGTCCAGCCTGGGACTGCAGGGAAGCACATCCTGCCCCATGAGCCCAGTCTACAGCACCTGGCCGCCCCCGCCACCGCCCCTGCCCAAGGCCTGCAAGGAGGGCCCAGACTCGCGCCGCGGCTGCCCTCACTATGAGTGGTACTGGGCCAATGCAACAGCGGTGAGCTCCACAGACTCGTCAGGTCTCCCATATACTCGTGGGGGCGACGGTGAAGAGTCGGTAGGGCGTTTTCTTGCTTTTTGGCCATGAGCCCCAGGCCCTAGAAAAACTGTTTGGTATGCCTGTCTGCTTCTATGTCTTCCTAATCTCTACTACGGCCTTTTGCCATTTTCTTGAGTACTGGTGTATTTGGGTGTGTTATGGTGCTTTAGCATTGGTGTGTTTTGCGTGCAGATGTGGCAGCATTGGCTCACACCTTCCTAAATAGTCGTTTTGGGAAGGTCTGTGTTGTGACGCATTTGGGTTGTTGCATGCAGACTCAGCAGGGCCGCGTCAGCACTGCTTCCATCCAGCAGGGAGGCCGCCGTCGCCAGTTGCTTGTGGACACCGCAGCCACTCCTCCGGCTCCAACCTCTGCTGCTGGATCCCCTGAGGCCGCGGGCGCTGCGTCTGGCTACTTCGGCAGCGGGCCATACCTGCGCACCCTCAACTCCGCCAGCAAGAGCATCCCTGCCAGCACCCTGGGCGTGACTTCTGGCAACCAGTATGTCATCACCAGCAATGTGAAGGTCGATGGCAGCATCAGGTAGGTTCCTTCTCTGCAGCCTGTTTGGGACCGCACCTTGCAAGCGCCATGCATTGGTCTGGAATAGGCAGGTGCTGATACGTGCATGTTGTAATTCTTAAAGTCAGGTCCTTGTTTCTTACTTTCTCCTTTATGTCCCATGCAGGAAGCCAAGGAACATTACACGCCCAGGTGCAGCCAGCGTGGGCAACCCCCACCCTGATGCCACTGGTCTCAACAAGGCTGAGGGCGTGGATATTGTCCTGACGCTGCAGTACAGCCGCCCCGGTCTCTCTGGCCCCACATACATGGTGAGCCCTTGACAATCCTTCTTTGCAGAGAAAGCCTACACTTTCCTTTGATTCAGCAAAGCTGAATTCTATTGCCACAGGAGTGTAACATATTCATGGTGCAGGCGCTGGGCAAGGCTCGTGTCGTGCCAGGAAATGGCACAGAGATGCTGCGCGGCGTCTTCTCTCTGGCCCCAGAGGATGACCTGACTGGCTCAGCCGTTGTCTACGCCGAGACCGCCCACCCTGGCATGACCATCTCCTTCGACACCCCTAAGGTCTACCTGGCCAGCGACCTGTCCAACAAGAACGTCGTTGCAACCCTGCCAGCCAATCTGACCGACCCCTATGAGCCCTGCACCGTCATCGCCGACCACGGCTACACTGGCGTCTGGGAGGTGGAGCTTGGCAGTAATCAAACCTCCGACACGCTCAACATCGAGATGTGCAGCCCAGGCGGCTACGATCAGGTCAGGCTTTCCTTGTATACCTTGCGGAGTGAACATCGGCCCCACTGCCAATGCCCGGAGGTCCTGATTGTGATGTCAGCTTCAGATGCTGTCGACCATGTCATCAGCGGCAATGAGCTCTTCTCAATGCTCAAGAGCAACGCTATTGAAGTAGCTTGCCCAAGAGCCCTGGCTCCTTAGCTGTACCTGCAGCCCATTTTTGCCGCCCATTTCAGCAGGCTCACATCAGCAGAGCATGGAGGTCCTCATGAGGCCAGCCCAATTGAGAAAGCCTGTTCTCAACAGAACTGTGCAGACCCAACACCGCTGAGAACTGTGTCAGTGCGTCACGCGTGAGAAAATAGCAGCATATGTCCTTCCTCGCAACTTTGCACAGCGTCTTCATGGCTGCTGCAGCGCTGCTAACCCTTCGGCCGTGTTCTGTTGCAGATTTTGAAGGTGTACCAGGACGGCAAGGTTGTTGCTCAGAACAACCCGCCCAACTCACCCATCCTCTTCGAGCTGTCCGTCCCTGTCAAGGCAGGCAGCCGCTATCTCATCGTAGTGGAGGGTGCCACCGGCGACCCATATGGAGGATACCGCGGCCACCCAGGCGTCAGGTGTTGCATCAGTGCCAGAAGTTACTATATGAACATCGCTTCTATTCAGGGTCGTGTATTTATGCTTGCCAGCTTGATGAACGAGGCATCTGAGGGGCAGTGGATTTGGTGCAGGCTTAAGTGGAAGAGCGGCAACGCATTTGCCAAGATCTTTGATGCTGCGCCGACCAGTGTCAATGCATCCCAGTTCCTGCGTGTTGACGGCCACAACCTGGTCATCGGCTGCAAGAGGTATGGGCTCATGTGCTGTCTCTTATTGTGAGTTTTCTCTGTCTCGACATGTTTAAGCAGGTCTTTGCGTGAAGAGCAATACTTGCAATAGTGCCAGACAATTGCTGCATGCTCTGACTTGGCCGTGAACATGGCTGTGAGAACTGTGCACTACTTTGTGTGTCAGGGCCGCCTATGTGGGCGTGAACACCTGGGATCTCATGGACAAGTCGCGCGACAAGAACTCCCGCCCTGAAATCCAGGCTCGCTTGGACGCCATGGTGAAGGCTGGTTGGAAGGTTGGCCGGACGTGGGGCTTCTCTCTGGGCTCTGGACTGTCCGACAGCCCCCTTGGCAAGGTCATCGCGGATCCCACAAAGATCCTGGAGATTGCGCCAGGTAGGTTGCAGCCCCAGCACAGTCGCATTTGGTGCATTGCATGTTCTCAGCTGCAGAATTTGAAGCTTGCAAGCACTATTCTTGTCTGAATGTGGCTAGCGGAACTCATCACAATCGTGGGGTGTTTGCAGGCGTGTACAATGAGGAAGTCTTTGCATCTCTGGACTGGGTCCTTGACGAGGCTGCCAAGAGGGATCTGAAGATCATTCTCCCCATTGAGGTTGGCCTTCTTTCTTCATCCCTGCTGCTCTCCAGCTTTATCTTCTTTTGCCTGCCCTGTTACTGAGCACTGCTCGTTGCTGCAGGACTACTGGCTCTCAATGGACAGGTTTGTGAACTGGTCCTCGACAGCCAAAACCAAGAACGACTTCTACACAGACCAGGAGTGCCGCACGATGTACAAGAAACACCTGAACACCTTCGTGCACCGCAAGAACACCATCAACGGGCGCATCTACAAGGAGGACCCCACCATCTTTTACTGGAACCTGATGAACGAGCCTCGCTGGTAAGGCACCACATTGTGCTTTCCATGCAATGTCGTGTCATGAGCACTTTGCAAGAGGTGCCTGTTGCCTTGTGTCTGTCATTGTTGAGCTGTTGCTGTTGGTATGTGCAGCTCTGGCTGTGGCTTTGCTCTCCAGCAGTGGGTGGAGGAGATGGCTGTCTACATGAAGGCCATCGACACCAACCATCTGGTGACTATCGGAGAGGAGGGCTTTTACTCCACAACATGCGAGAGGTAAGATTTACTGTGGCCTTGCTCAGCCTAGGTCTCACTTTTAGGCCATTTTGTAGTAGTTCTGTTGGCAACTGGCTGACGAACAAACCGACATGGTTGTTTCTTTGCAGGGCTTTCCTTAACCCTGGTGCTGGCAAGCGTCGCTCAGGCATCTCATCGTCCCCGTGGGCAGCTCAGGAGGGCCAAGACTTCCTGGCCAACCACATCGTGCCCTCCATTGACCTGATCACCACACACATCTGGTCTGACAACTGGATGGGGTAAGATCTTTCTCGCGTGCTCAACCATACCACGCAGTTGGTTTCTTTCTGTCTTTGCTGGCTATTGCTTTGAGGCAGATGACGCCACTGGTAAAGATTGCTCATGACATATGGATGTTTGCTTACAGGTATGCTGACTATGGAGGCAGCCAGATCGATGACAACTTTGACTACACCCACGGCAAGACGTTCTGGAAGGAGAAGCTTGACTACACCAGGTCCTGGCTGTCTGCTCACATCAGCGATGCCAACGCCATTGGCAAGCCGCTGATTGTGGAGGAGTTTGGCAAGGCCAAGTCCGCCAAGAAGGTCTTCACCGGCGAGCTCATCAACTCTCCCAAGGGCGGTGAGTTGCTGTGCCCACACTTTGTAGGCTGACTCTGGTCGTGCTTGAAGTATTCCTTAGACGACCTCCTCATGGGTTCCGGCACTTTGATAGCGCTTCCTGCTGAAGGTCTTGGACTGAACGCTTGTTTGTGCTGCTGAACAGATGAGACCGTGGAGGCCAGCAACGACGTGCGCGACCAGTTCCTGCAGGCGGTGTATGAGCAGATCAGCGAGAACGTGCAGGGCGGCGGTGTTGCTCAGGGCTCCAACTTCTGGAACCTGTACACCGTGGGCGTTGGCAGCGATGACCCCTACCAGATCACCCTGGCTGACAGCAGCACCATGGCCGTCGTTGCTGCTCACGTGAGCTCCCCTCCCGCACTCTATCTGACACCGCTGGGGTCTTTTCTAATCCTCTTGCAATAGTCTTTTGGTGAAGCTGCATGGGACTGATGACCTCTGGTGTGGGACTGTGCAGCAAAAGAACATCTCGGCCTATGCTGGCACGCCGGAGGGGTCCACCTGCAGCACGACCACCACCAACTCCAATGCAGTGCCCTTCCCTGGCTACCAGGTACTGCTGCCTAGATCACCTCAGAAATTGCATAGATGCTGTTGAAATCCTCTTCCTTGCAGTATCCGCAGCTGCGATTATACTCTCAATAGACCGTGTAATGCTGACAAACTCCCGCTGTGTGTGGCAGGCTGGAAACTGGACGACGCCCCCTGGGCCCGCCACCCCAGTAATGGCTGGCTTCACCCCCATCACCGAGGCCGCCAGCCCATCCGGGTCCCCCAGCGGATCCCCCAGTCCTTCCGGCTCCTCTGGAAGCTCCAGCGCATCTCCGCCCTCGCCCTCCCCGCCACCGCCCTCGCCCTCCCCGCCGCCACCCTCGCCCAGCAACACTGCTGGATGAGTGTCTACGGAATTTCTCAAGAGAGCTGCAGGCCACTGCCGCAGAAATGCCCCAGTCAGAATAGTGGCAGTGCGCTTCTGCAGAGCAGTGAAGGCTGCTGCATCCACAGGGCAGTCAGAATAGAGGAACAGAAAACAAGTGGATGGGAAGTATGGCGACACACCTGATCGGTGTGCAATGGCGCAGTGTGTTCTTTAAGCTCTGAGAGGAGGGGGATGCTAGTAGGAGAATTTCATTCCTTATCAAGCATTGTTGTCTGTCGGCTGCTTTGGAGCCACGTTGCTGCTCATGGTTTCTGCGGAGGCCTTGGGGGTGCCGTGCTTCTGGGGTGGGCCCTGCAGACACACCTGGGGAATAAGTGATTCTGGGGCCATGATGACCCCAACAATTTACTTTGCGCTCGGCTTCCCTGTTTCATTCCCAATTGGTTCGTCGCTGCTCAGTAGAGCTGCCATGGCATTGTGCAATGTTGTGCTTGTCTGCGCAGCATGCTGCCCGTGAAATGAAAGGGAAACAGACCCATCTCACAGTTTGGCGATGGGACAAAATGGTGGAACCCAAGCAAGGTGCAAGGCAATGTGAAACTCCTGTTTGATCAAGCAGCACTTGCGGTCGCGCCCAGAGAGGATCGGTCAAGGCAGTACCTCGACCGCAATTTTGCCTTGTACTGCAGAAATGACAACCCTTGGCAGGAACTGGCAAATGATTTTGTGTGCCCATAGATGTGCTTGAAGTGAATGATGTGATTTGATATTGTGGAATGTGCTTGATAGTGACAGGTGTGTGTCTCTGTCAATTCTTATTGGCATCTTTCTTCTGCAGCCTTTCATGCGCCTGGATACCAGCAACATGGTGTCCTGAGATGGCTTGTCTCCGTCTGCCCCAATACCTTTGCGCGTAAATATACCATGTGTTCATCGTGACCAGTTTTATTGCTTCTGAATGAGCTAGATCTGAATGATTATTGTGCCCCAATGATTGTCAGTGGGAACAATATCGATGGGCCAGTGAGTTTGTCTGCATTGCTGTGTGCTGTATGTGTGTGCTGTGATGGGATCACATATGCAGTGCAGATGCGCCCTTAAGGCTTGCTGGCGAAATATCAAGCCTCTTTTGAAACGCTCCAGCCTGATGGTGCCCATGTTCCGGAGCCAATACCACCATGTACCGTGAAGCATTGTGAGCGCTGTAAAGATCATGAATGGACAATTTAGAAGGAGTCCTTATAAGGTCCTTAATTAATGCACTGGACTGTAGCTATCGCCCATCTACAGGTTGCAAGCACCCTGACAGTGCTACAGAGCATAATCTGCAGCCATATCCAGCAAATGATGCAGCTTCCGATGAAGATTTGCAAGCAGCAGCAGAGGCCAAGGCACAGCTATATTGCCGGGTACCCGGTTATGTGATGATCAGTCTGACTCAGGTCGGATGCCTTTACAGCTTTGCATGCAACCTGCCAGCAAGTGGAGATCTCTAGAAGACCATTAAATTGTAACAATTACTACTGGTCAAAGCACACTGATTTACTTCCTTCCCTCCTTTTGTTTGCACATTCGTGCAGCAAATCTTTGCTTAGTTCACGTGCGCATGGGGCACCCTGTTTGCTATCCATTGTCTCTGAAGAGCAACTATTGAATATTGATAAGCATATTGCGGCAAACACACACCTGTTGACGTTACAGATGGTCCATTTTGAGGATCTGGTACCACCTGTACAGGGATTTGCAATAACTTTCTTTGGTTCCAAGGTGTTGTAACCTGCTACTAGGCTCCCGGACTCCGCTCGGAGCGAACCCGGGCCGCTATGTGAAAGCAAGCACTGCTATTACTAATAAAACTGTCATTATTGATATCTGGACCTGGCCTAAGCTGACCTGACTATTAAGCCCACCATATTTGAGACACACCAGAAGAGGACTCATCATGAAGCACTGGAGGTCTGTATGGCTTAAGTGGTCGGGTGCTGATGGATCTGAGACAGCCAAGCTTTTGGGTGTAAAGGGTGCGTCCACGTGGTGCGAGGGTCCAAGAATGATGCCATCGCCCAAGAACAAAGATTTAATGTTTCTCCCAATTCTTGCGCGCATTGCATAGCAAAGTTCTCTCTGTATAGCTCTGAGAGGACGGGGAGGATGGCGGAAGAGCGTCGTCGCAGTGATGCCTGGAAGGAAGATAGCACTGACCTGCTCTATCGGTACATCGAGAAAAGCGGTAAGGCGGATTTGTCCTCTTGCTTGCTGAATGATGGCTGTACTTGGCAAGAGGCATCTTTCCCGAAACACATGCGGACCGGTTCAAGTGAATGGATGGTTCCGTGGCGAGCAGCCTTTTACTTTGCGCAAGTCCGTGTCGCTGTGCCCGGACCTGGTCAGTGTCAATGTTGCCTCTTCTTATACCCCTTCCTAAAACTTGTCTCGATGTTCACAGGAGGGCAGCTAAAGCCGGGATGGCAGAGCAGTCGGTGCCACTACGTCACTGGCGGCATGGCGCATCTTTGGTACCAGTGCTGCGCTCCCCAGGTGTGAAAGCAAAAAATTTCGTTTGCTGCAAATAATTTCAGATGTTCATGTATGACCATCCTCAGCATTTAATCTTCAAGAAGAAGGATCGTAGAAGTTCAATCTCTTTAATCGTTCCTCAGAATGGGAGCTGGCAATGCAGGGCTTCAGGGCGGTCAAAGGGCCAACCATATGCACGTACAAATCTCACGCAAGCGTTGCACGCGCCCTGGGGCTGCAGCCCTGCCGCCTGCACGTCCAGGAGGTCATGCAAGGAGATCTGGGAGTGGCTCGAGGTCAGGTGCAACCAGGTGAGCTGCTGACACGTACAGAAACAATGCTGTAGGCCATTGGAATCTACAGTTTCAAATCTCTGTTTACATTATCCTCATGGCAGGGATTCCAGCATCTCTTCTAGTGCTTAGGCCACCCGGAGATCAATGTTGGCACACGCATGCATGCTGAGCTTCAGGGTCGTTATGGCAGCAAAGAAGCGGTGTCAAAAAAACAGCAACCCCCTGAAGTGCTTCCATGAACGTTGCGCTTGGCCCTGATTAGATCGCACCTCAGTCGTCATGAGACGCCGCGCCGGGCGCCTGTGCATGCAGACCGTGCGCGCCTGCCTCACGGCGTGCAGTCAGACTCAGGCGAAGAGTTTGATGACACTGACGAGCGCCCGGTCGACTGCCTGCCAGAGGATCAAGCTCCCGACTACCCCGGCAAGCGCCCTTTCCCAAATGCACCCAAGCGCGTGAGGAGCCTGCGCCAGATCGCCAGGGAGCTGCACCGCAAGAAGCTGCGCACAGTCGAGGAGGAGGAAACAGCCGCAGACCTGGCCCCAGCCCCGGCCGCACCTGCTGCATCTGTGGAGCCTTCACCAATAGATGGGGGGGACCAGGATGGTGATATGAAAGAGCAGCCTGTGGACGGGGGGGATGAGGGAGCAGGGAACGTGTCGATGGTGCTGGCAGACATGGCAGCTGCTGGGGAGAAGGTGTCAAACAACAAGGGCGCAGCAGCAGCAGCATCCGGGGCAAGGGAGGCAGCAGCAGGCGGCGAGAGGCTGAGCAGCGAGGTGATCGATTACATAAGGGAACTGCAGGCAAACAACCAGCACCTAAGGGCCGAGAATGCGCAGAATCTACGCAAAATTGATGCAGTCAAGCAGGTTCTTGAGAGCTTGCAGGGAAACCTTTCTGAGCGGCCCCCTGGTGCCTGTAGCGGCTAGTGAAGGCAATAGATTTGCTCCTGCTGCCAGGAGTTCAAAGTGCGCGAGCACGGTAACCACCAAGATTGTTGACAGGAGGGAGCTAACAACAACAACCCTGCACATGAAGCTGAAGGCAGTTTACTCTGGTCAAAAGTTATCGGCATGAAGGTGGATCAGCCATGGCAGGACAATAAATGACTAACGGAGGTTGCATAATGTGATGAACAGGTGTTTTCTAAGTGGTTGACACCCGGGTCCACCCCTACAAGCAAATTTATCATTGTACATTGTGTCAGTCCCATTGAGATGGTAGTGGCTCAAATGCAGTTGTTTGGTGGCAGTGTCATTAGATATTTGCCGGACGTGAACTTTTGCAGAAAAATGTGTTTCTATTGCTGATCTGGCTGAGATGCCAAATTGAGCCAGGGAGCTCTTCCTGATGAGCAGATCATTGCCGGATTGTAAATAGCATGTCTGTACCATGGCTATTTGGCTATTAATTCAACATGGTTATGCGACTTGAATTGGATCAAGGATTGCAAAGACGATATATCATGATCATGCCATGTGTACTGGAATGAGATTTCTCCAGGGTGATGCAGTTCATCATGTCACTTGCATGAACCACAGGTGCAGAAACTGTTGATTGCTGACAACTTGATCAGAAAGTGTTAGGCTAGAATCTGTCAGTTCATCAGCTTATTGCAATTGAGACTTCATGGATGGAGAAAGCTCTCAAGGATAGGAAACTTTGCTACTACACCCGCTACTACAGTCTCAGTGCAGCCAGCAGATCCGAAGGCAACCTGATCCTATTATCCTGAAGAGACCATTCCTATTTATCTCTACAGACAACTCCTGCATTCACTCCAAAAGAATCCTGCTCCACACAAACAAATCCAACCTGTCTATACGGCAAGCTACACCCCGCAAATTTCATCACGCATGTGCATGATGAAGAAAGCCAAGCGTGGATGAGTAGGAGAGCATCGTGGACCTGGCAGCAATCCCCCACGACCCAATCTCCGCACTGCACTTTGCGCCCTGCACATCAACAGCGCATGTTTAACACCACCAAATACCAACAGCTCCTCTGCTGCTGTCACTGCAGCCAGACACAGAGGCAGCATCTGCAGTGTGCAGGGAGGGCAGAAAACACGCTGCTGTAGATTGGCTCTGATGAATGAAGGACTGCAGAGACGATGATTATGATCAGGCCATTCGTACTGGAATGAGACGTCCACCAGCTTTGCAAGACTTCACAGATGGAGAAGCAGCCACAAATTAAGCTGTCAAGGATAGGAAGCTTTGCTGCTAACACACACCCGCTCCTACAGTCTCAGCGCAGCCAGCAAGATTGGAAGGCAATTTGATCCCAAGGTGGATGTCACAGATCGGCCCAGATGGCTGGATTTTAAACCCAAAAGGATCATCTGGTGCCGATCTGCGCCTAGTCTAGTCCGTGTAGTCATAAATCCGTGACAGTGAGAGTCACAACTTTGATGCGTTCCCAGCAATCTGAAAGGTGCAAATGCCCGCACCTGTAGGAGGGTGGAGGGCATGATGGCCTGGAGTGAGGCCTCCTCCAGATGTGCCACGTCAGCGCAGGAGTACAGCCAGGCACCCAGCCGCTCCGGCCTCTCCCTCACATCCGCCGGCAGGCACTCCGCATAATCCTGCACCGACGCTCAAACTGAAGCACCAGCAGGAATGACTATAACCCTACAGTCGTCCCACGAAGCGGCAAATGTATTGGCTCAGTCCACTGCACACACCATCACTCAGAGTTGCACCACACGCTAGAGAGATTTTTTAAGGCCGTATACACAGTCATACGGAAATTTAAAGTACGAAACATGGTCAAATATGACCAAATCTGGCCAAGGAATACGGAAATATATACATTCTATGCCGTGTGACCGTATCCGCATGATGCCACAGTGGAGGCTGCTGCAAAAACGGGTTGCAACAGGCACCCAGGCAAGCTGCACATAAGAGACCTCCTTGGGGGCCACCATCTCAACGCCATCTTGTTGCATGCACTAGGAGGACAGCAAGTGCTGCTGGAGGAGAAGGAACATGGCCAAGAAAGCAAGGCAAGACAGGCTGTCCAAACTCTGCCATCAGCAGCTGAGACCACTGTACGAGATAGAGTTTTCCTTGACAAACCACACAAATAAGTGGCTGCGTCGCCATCAAGGATCTTGTCATTTTCCGCAGTTTTGAGCATGACTTGGGGTGTAGATTCAATGCTGACCTGGACGAGGTCGCGCAGGCCCTGCTGTGCCCACATGGAGTCGCGCAGGTGCAGCTGCAGCAGCGTTCCCTCCTCCACACCCGCCACCGCCACTTGCACTGCCAGCCGCGGCGTGTCAAACCCCAGCTGCACCCACACCCGCTCAATCATGATTGGCGTTCTGACAGCGCGAAATAGAATCTTTCAAAGCGACAGGGCATGTCACTTTGTCAGGCAGGGCCCCAGCTGGTCCTCCATGTCTCAACCGCCTGCCCCACTCTCTGCCTCTTGGGACACAGAAATTTCTCTGCCGTCAAAAATTGTCCCTTCACAGCCGTCCGTGTCTGCCGACTATCATTTGATAGAGTTGAAATGCAAAATGCCGTATGCATGTGCCGTAGCCGTATGCCGTGCCGTATGCCGTGCCATGAATGAGGCAAGAGCTGCAGCAAGGATAAAATACTGAAGCGCTCACCAGGTTCCTGGCCACGAAAGCGCTGCCGGTGCCTGTGGGGTCCAGGCCGATCTGCAGCGGCAGCAGCCGCTCCGAATCGTCCATCTCTGTGAATAGCCGCTGCATCTGCATGTGCATGTTGAAGGTGCATGAGCATGCTTGGCACTGAAGCAGGGAGCAGCAGTGCGGTACCAAATTTTATTAGGTGCACTCATCATGCATCGAGATCACACAGCAGTGATGGCTGGAATGCCAAGGTCTCAAACCAGATCGCAGGCAAAGGGGTTACGGCGGGCTTGTTCTGACAGCAGCCTCAATTCACATCGTCTTTGCCAACACGTGAAACTAATAGAAGTCCGGGCATTGTCATGCTGGGAAGGCACGCACCACTAGGAGGGCGGGCAGGTCGTCCAGGTGCGTGATGGCGTTGCCTTCCACTCCAGTCACCCGCACTATGCGCCCCACAGGCCGACAGCCCTGCATGGCAGCACTGGCGGTAATGAGATCTCGCTCTTGCTAGAAAGCTGAGCTCCACTTCCCACAAATATTGCGGTGCAATAGCACTCGCCCTGACAGTGCAGCAGGATGGCAGTTGAGAGGGATGCAGATGCCAATGCGGAATGAACCGCACTGATTGCACAGGCTTTCTGCATCCAAATATGCAAACCCACACAAGCAGCCGCAGTGCTATACAAGGCACCACCATGGCATGACTGAGCAGCATAGTATAGTATAGCTTGCCTGCAGGACGCACCTTGCCTCTTGGCAGCAAAAGCGCGTAATGATAATAGTAATAGTAATAAGATACTAAAAGGAATGATAGCACCACAAGGGCTATGGCGGTGCAGCACTCACCTGCCAGCAGAGCTGGTCGAAGCGCAGCGGCCCGCGCATGAGGCAGCCCACAGCACCCTCATCGTGCGCGTCCGAATTCAAAAAGAGGGCCCCCCGCAAGCTCTGCCCGGGCCCCCACGCTCTCGGCGCGAGAACCCCTCCCAGCAGCGGCGCCTCCGGCAGCGCCCCTCGCAACCGCGCCAGCAGGTCCTCCACCTACACCCACAGGTCCCCCCTCTCTTTGAATCCCCTGGCAACAAAGACCAAATCCCTAACCCTTCACAAAATCACTGGCGCGGCCGACAAACACACGGTGCTTGCATCAGAGTGGTCCCCCCAACTCCAGGCCAGATGAGGTTGCCATTCGAAGAGCCACAGGGCACTATGCAGAACAATAGAAGCCAAGCTCATCTCTGACAAGCACACATGAGAGCGGAGCGCTTGGCATGCAAAACATCATATGCATGGTTCTCTCAATCGCTCACCACAGGTCAGTGCGACTTTATTATAGGGAGCAGCACACACACCAGGAGGAAGTGTGGCTCTGACAGGATGAGGCCCGCTATGCGGTCCGGCCCAGAACTTCCGTTGTCCCCCGATGCAGGCGCCGCTATGAGGTCCTTCCAGGAGCCCTGCCGCAGATCCGGCAGCCGGCAGCTCGTGGCATGGAAGGGGAACAGCCTCACATCTGTGCGCCAGCAAAATACATCGTCATCGATGCCTTACCGCTCAATGCGGATCGGCAAAGTGATTCAAGCCGCATTTGCATTCTCTGATGCTTGTGCATTGGCCTCATCAGACAAAGGCGGGAGCAGGTGACAGTTGCGCTGAGGTTGTGCGCATTCCTGTGGGGCGGGTAACTTTGCGGCAATGAGGAGAACTCGGGGCAAAAGTTGCGGCGCAGTGGTGTGCTAGAGCAGAGGAAAGACTCACTTGGAAGTGATGCTGCCATTAGAGAGACTCCCTGCCCGCTGCTGCTTGTACTCCCTTGCCCCATCAAACTCTGAAGGCAAGGCACGGACTTCAGCTGGAGTGCTCCGTGTGTATATTGAAATGAGTTTTGGAAACCACCAAAGCATTGTCAAGCAGGACACAATAAAATCAAGAAAATTCATGCTGGACCAGGATCATACCTGTACAACGCCGCCAAGCACAACTGGAGGGGCCTGGGTGCTGCTCGCAAGGCACTCTCGAACATACTGAGAAACCAGAAAGAATATGATGTCAACAGAAGCAGCATATGAGCTACTAGTGAAATGCGTTGACATGTGTTTGTGTGATGTCAACAATGAGCCAGCTGTGGGCTGGTGGATAGTACAGTGCAGACGGCCTGATGCCAACAACATAGCAGGTATGGACTGTCGCGCTCACCGCTGATGCAAAACGGATATTATTGCTGCCGTAGGTATCCGCAGTGACAAACAATTGGCACAGATCGGGGCTCCTGTCAGGGCCAAGCTTCTGCTTGACTTGCTGGACGCACTCAACCACAGCTCTGGAAAGGGTCCCATGGGATGAAGTGCCGAGTGCGAATTGGAAGCAATCTGGGTCGGTAGATGGGGCTTGATTGATGCTCCTGACCAGGCTCGATGGCTTGGGCAGCAGCGCTCGCTGAAAGTCCTTCAGGAGGGCAAGGTAGGCATGCAGCCTGGGACTCGGGAAGTTTTGCATTCCTGAATGTAGCGAGGCTTGCAACACCTTATGAATACTAGAGTATTGACATTCACCCTCCTGTCACATCTTGTTTACCCAAAAATCAGCCAAAACGTACCAGGTCACACGTGACAATCCAGCTTTAGGAGCCTACACAAGAACAGCTCTGGGCGTGTGAATAAAGATACAGCAACCTCACGGTGAAGTTCTGCAATCTATGTTTGGATCAAAGAGGATTCCAGGCGCGCCCTTCGCTGAGCAGCTGCACTTTTGGTGCTGAGGTGGCAAACACCTGGTCCAAGGCTTTAGGGTCTCGGGGATGAGGATAGAGCCGAGATCCTGGTGCAACAGTAGCGCTAGGAAGCTGTATTGACTGCTTTCTGCGAAACTAGTGGCATCAAAAGTGGTCCAGTATGAGTCTCCATGTTGCTGCCCACGTCGCTGCAGGCCAGATCGCCGCATCTGCCGTGAACATCAGGCCTGCCGCACGCAAGTGCGTCGACAACCGTCGCAGGACAGCAGCCACGTGCTCAGTTTCGCACAGGTGGGGATGGAATCGATCTGCACATCACTTTCGATATAGATGTGTTGGAAAAATTTTCTGAAGGACTTCAAGAACGACAGATCAAAAACAGTTGCCGACATAATTCTGCTGTTAATCACGGAATGTTGTGTACTTCAGGTCGGAGGATGACCACTCAGCAGCGAGGAACATCGCCGTGGCAGGCATGGCAGCCCTGCTCTTTGCTGGGCACCCACAGATGGCTTTGGCTAAGGATGCACCTCTTCAAGGCCAAGTAAGTACAGGGACCCTCAGATCACCTTCCTCCAGTGATTTGCTTTGTTGACAGTTCGGATCTTGATTATGAGGACAAGAATCGAAGATGTGCTGCTGTCCCAATCAGATGAGGTGCTAATCTTGTGGTGCCTTTACATCAACAGGGAGATCTACTGACGGAGCTTCTGGAGAAGAATGGAGGGAAAGGTAAAATCTTGATGCATTGACGGAGATCATGATGACATGCAAGGGAAGATGGAGGCTATACTTGCCTTGCAGGAAGTGCCCGGCCTCAACTTCTCGAGTGGTGAAGACTTAACATGCGTCATGCACCCCATCCTGAATTCGCATGGGCTTTTCTGCATGCAGGGGTGAAGGTGCTAAAGGCACCCAAAAAGAGCGAGGTAGTGGCGCCCAAAGAGGTTTTCAAATCACTGATCAAGGAGGCTCCCAAACCGGCCCCAGTCAAGGCCGCTGCCACTGCCGTGAAGAAGATCACCCCTGCACCAGCAAAGAAGGTGGGCCTGTCATTTCACCTGGCCCTTTTTATGGTGACAACAATTCAGAGGATGGACACAACATTTCTGCCTCACACTTTAATTTGCCTCCATCACAACTAGTGTCCTTCACAAACAAGCCAAACTCAACTTGGTGTTCTGACATGCCCTGATAGAAAAATATGGAGTCAGGTCGACAGACATGCATGTGGGTTGCAGGTGGACCCTGTTTCTGCGGTCTCGGAGAAGCTCAAGTTCTCGGAGCCTGTGAAGACTGGCACAACAGGCATCCTGCCCAAGGTGAATCGCACTCTGGATTACACAACTCTTCATGCAGAGGTCCAGCTGCACAGCGGGCGGGACTGATGAGCAGCAAAGTTGTTTTGAAGATCATGATGTGTGCTGACTCTTGAAGCCAATCAAACCCAGCTGTGTCAGCAGACTGCAAATAACCCAAACCCAGCAAGCGTTGCAAATTTGTCGCCTGTAGCGCCATATCCAGATTGGGACACCAAACGAGTGGAGTCTGTCTTATCGGCGATTGCTCGCTCTCCTCGTAGTGTGGAGGTGAAAGCTCCAGGGAATGCAGAGCTCTGCGCTCAACTCCCTGGCTGGGGGCCATAACGTGCATCAGGGGCACATGCAGGGCCTAAATCCCACCAGGACAAGGGTTAATCCACACGTGGGTGCGCAGGGCTTTGAGGAGTCCGCCCTGCCGCTGCCCAAGGCGCTGCAGAAGGCCGGCTCCGCTGCGGCCGGCGCCGCTAAGTCAGCGGCTAGCAGCGTCCAGTCAGCCGCCAAGGCCGTCACTTCAGCCGCGCCTGCGCCCGCGCCTAAAGAGGCCGTGAAGAAGGCCTTTGTGAACCCGCTTCTGCAGAAGCGGCAGAGCGCGCCGGCCGCGCCGGTCGAGGCAGTGAAGCAGGCCCTGCCAAACCCCTTCGCCCAGAAGAAGGAGGCCCCTGCGGCCAAGCCGCTTGAGGCAGCTAAGAAGGCCTTCGTTAACCCGCTGCTGCAGAAACGGGAGGCCGCTGCTGCGCCCAAGAAGGAGGAGGTCAAGAATTTCATCGCGCCTGCCGCTGCAGCTGCCAGTGGTGCGCACATACTGTCATACTTATTCTGTAAGGTCTCATTGATTTTGGAGTGATGAGAGTGAGGCCTTCGTGATTTGCCTGGCCGTCTCGTATGCAGCAGCTTTGCCCCTGGGGATTTCCCATGCAAGGGGCTTGCCTATTCTGTGGCGTGTATGGGCAGCAGCATTGTTGGGGGTGGGACGTCTCCGTGTTTCGGCTGTTTCAGTGCGACTGAGGGCATCTCTGTGTGTGCGCAGCTGCCGCGGCGTCAGCAGGCGCGGCCATTCAGAAGGCAGTCGAGCCGGCAGTGTCGAGCGCGCCGGCGGCACCGTCCTTGCCCAGCGTGTCACTGCCGAGCGTGTCCCTGCCTTCCTTTGGCGCCTCCACATCGCAGGACAACACAGAGGTGAATAATTGCCACTTACTCACTGCACAGTGTACGTCTCATTTCCTGATAGAGGGTGGCACATTTCGGGATCTACTTCTGGCGAACTTGCAGAGGTGCCCACCAAGCCTTATAGACGGGCAGGGCTGTACCATGCGGCCATGCTGCTCTACTCACAAGTTCTGTCATGTACCGGAGGGCTCGTTGGAGATAGGATGTGTGATGCGGCTGGTGGGTGTGACGGTGGCATGTTCCGTTGCAGGCATTGGGTGTGTTGGGAGCAGAGGTGGTGGGAGCGGCTATTGCATCTTCGATTGTGGGGGGCATCACAGCAAAGGTGCCAACCAAGAAGGAGTTGAAAGCTTGAAGGCTGAAGCGGATGCACCAAACGCCATGATAATTGTGGAAAGAATGCAATTGTACAGCTGCAGCGGATACATTCAGGCACCTGCAGCACCAGGATCTGAAAGAGCAATATGAGAGCAAGTAGATTTACCAATCAATAAAGACATCAGCATGCTTTAAAATTACAGCATGTGCACCAACCGCAGTATCGCTGCAGATCTATTGATATCACACCTAACCTTAAGACTATGTCTAACAAGCGACATCTGGAAGCCTAATCTGGATCAATGCTCTCGCCGAGTTGGCTTGCTTGGCTTGGAGTTGGCTGGTCGATTCGTAGCCCAATCATTGGACCCTCCTTGGATTTCAAATTTTACAAAATGTTGTTGTTGAAAAAATAAAGGAAGTCTTTTCTTCTTCCACCTATCGCCTGGCTGTTTGCGCACTGAAGGTGCTGCTTGTACCATAAAATAAGCAAGGATGGACAGCTAGAAAGTCAGCTTTTGCATAGCCCAGACGAGAGCAATTACAAGCGCCATTAGAGAAGGCTCCCAATATAGGGCGTCGTACCAGCTTGGGCTTGTGAAGCCAGGAAACAGCCAGCCAGATGGGGGATTCCAGTGATGATGATATGCCCCTGGCAGCCCGCCTTGCCCCAGGTGCGCCCCTGTTGTGCCAGATGTCTGCCAGATCTAAGGATTACTTTTTGTGAGAATCCACCGTTGACTTTGATCGTTTTTAATTGAGCCTGTTGAAGGCAGTCCCTCCAATTGCAAAATGGCTCTTTTTCTTGCAAGATTTCTTTTTGCTGCCTTCTCTGCAGAATGCAATCGTTCCCGTCGCTGCTTCTCAAAAGGGGTCGCAATGACATGTGTCTGGTGTGCCATGCAGTCAAAGCCACGAAAAAGGAGCCATCCAGCAAGGCAGTGAAGGTACATTTCTTCAGACAAACTATCTCCAAGCACAACAGCAATGGTTGACGGGATGCTTCTGAACGCAACTATGGGCGCAATCCTGGCGGTTTTGTTTCATAAGAGCAGACAGTCCTAGCCGTATCTCGTTGATGTTGCGTTCTGGTTTCCTGTGATGATTGTGACTTATCTGGAACACCCAGTTCAACCTGGACTCTCATGACCTCCCAGTTTGGCAATGCCAGGTTGAGAAGGCTGAAGAGCCCCGCCCTAGCTCGAAGAGTGCGCCACTCAAAACAAAGGGTGAGGCCAAAGCCCTTGAGAATGGGGCAACCAAAGCTGCACCAGCCCAAAACAAGAAGGCAGGAGCAGATGCCAAGGGGAAGGCAGCTGCTAAGACTGACAAGGATGCTCCTAAGCCAAAGAAAGAGAGGAGGGTCTTTGACATGCCAGGGCAGACCAGGGAGACCCCCGATGAGGTGCGTGCATCTTGTTTACCCACTGCTCTACGTTTGAGATGTGAGTACTACTGAGCAGCTTGAGACTTTTGCCCCTTGGCCTGATATGACACATGACTCTGCTGGCATGTGGTCCTGGTTGGTGACCAAGGCCTGTCTTTGTGAGCGCAGACGGATCCCTTGCGGAAATTCTACACATCTCTGAAGGAGCAACGGCCAGACAGCGCCATTGCCAAGAAATGGTGCGTGCCCACCATCATCTTCTCACATCAAGCCTTTCTGGTACCACATGCAGTAACTACTCCGGACTCCCTGAGATCAGGCCTTGAGAAGGATGGGACAGGCAGGCTATCTTTCATTCACGCCTTTGCCTCTTGCATTTCTTGTGAGTGTATGGTGAGCGACCTCGTGCTTGTGGCAGGTTGTTACAAACCGGTCTTCTACCACTAGAGGAGGCACAGGAGGAGGTTGCCAAGGGGAAAAACAACAAGTGCGCAACTGCTTGCCTTTCAACTTTCCTTACAGTAAAACCCGCCTTCACACCCAAGCCACCTGCGTCCTAGTATATGGCCCAAAATCATTGGTGCTCAGCATGCCATGATCCAATGGTGCCCGATATAGCTTTCACCAGCGAATGCAATGCTATTTTCTTCTATGCCCAACGTCGATCTGCATTGAAGATTTGGGGCACTGCTTGCGCACAAGCCTCGTCGTGTCACACTGTGAAGCAGGACAAACGGAGACAATGGATGCGCCAGGGCCCCAATATAAATGACTGCCACTCACTCTCCTGCCACGCGTCGCAGGTCGCCCTCGAAGCCGTCGAGGAAATCAGGCAGCAGCGCGGGCGGCGCCACGGGCCGCAGCAGGGGTTCCGCCAGCGCAGGGACCTCCCGCAAGGCCAACGGCAAGAAGCCGGCCGCCAACGGTAGCGCCAAATCAGGCGCCAAACCGGGCGCCAAGAAGCGGAAAGCAGGTGCGGCCTTGTGCCTCGTGGGCCCCCCATGAGCTTTCCACCAGAAGATCAACTCCTGCCCCCACATGCACATACGCAATCAATCCTTGCTCACAACATGCCTGCAGTACATCCATTGGTCACCTGTATGGCGAGGAGACTCGTTGAGGTTTTCACCTGTATGACGCCATGCGCATGAAATAAGAGGCCTAGGATTCTGTCAGGCTGACGTGGTGGTCAGGAGCCTGCTGCTACTCGATAGGAGCAGGGTGCTTATAAAAGTTGCATGCAGCTGCAGCCGATGGTATCACGGATGTGGCCTGGATGTGAGACTGATGGTGACTGCTGCCGCAGAGTGGAGCGAGGGTGAGGAGGAGAGCAGCAGCGATGAGGAGTTCAACAGCGATGACGAGGTCCCCCTCGCACAGAGAGCCAAGGCCAAAAAGCCCGTAGCCAACAAGCCCGCCCCGGCCAAGCGACCTGCCAAGAAGTCTAAGGTATGGCGTCAGATTACTCCCTATACTGCCAGCTCCCTGTAATTTGTAGACATGTCCCGGTCATGGTGTTGCTCAGAGACAGAGAGGCTGGTCAGTGACCTGAGGGCACTATTACCAAGTATGATGTCTGAAATGTATGGCTCAGTCGCCCACTTGGTACACGCGCTGCTGATGGTTGACTTTGGCATGATGTGGGGTTGTGCAGGATGTGGCATTTGCGGATGGGGGCTTGGGGGACCCAGGATCTGACTCAGAAGATGACATACCCATTGGACAACGATTGAAGAAGTGAGGGACACACTGCACAACTTGTGCTGCCGTAATAGACGTAGACTAGCGAACGTTGCAAGACGAATTAACCGAAAGAGAACGCAGACAGCAAGGCAGGGCGCGTGCAATAGATACATGCAGTATATGCCGTGCAGACTAGTATTGTTGCCATTGAACGAGACACTTCAGCAATCTTTTCTGAACCTTAATATTTCACTGTATATCTCTACTGCCACCTTGGCACATGCATGCCTGTACATGTAGTGCGAGCTGACAAGTGCCAGTGGTGAAATCATGACATTCTGACCATGAATTCCATGACATTGTCATGGCGGCATCACAACCGCAGTGTAAATCTCACTGGAACACCCTTCAAAATGTGACGTGGTCTCGCGTTTGAAACATCTCAGATCACAGCACTTTGGCCAGTTGCCAGTGTCCCTTCCATTACCAAAATTGTACAGGACCAATTTATAAAGCAATTACACGTAATGGCACATCAAAGTTATCCAGTCTCCACTCCTCAACAATAAGAACGCGGTTCTCAGAGCGTGCCGCAGTCATAGCTGGCATGATCCAGAAAGTCCTTCACTGGTAGAAACTTCTCTACAGCGTAGTTGCGTGCCGCAACAACCTGCAAGCAAGCAATGACCAAGCTGTAAGTGCAGTCCGTTTCAGGAAGGCATGCGAAATGCAGGCCTAGAGGACTTAATTCAGCGATAGCAATGATTATGAAATCTCCAGAAGTTAAACAGTGTCCTGCCAGCAATGTGACACCAATGAACATCAGTTTATTCAGGCCAGACTGTCTGAAGCAGGCTCGGGCTTATGTCAACAACACCAGCAGGTAAGGGTGAGCGCTCACAGGGGCAAAGGGTATCTGCAGCACGGTGCCCATCAAATTCGAGCGCACAGATATCTTCAGCACCCGGCTGCTGCGCTCCACCTCATACTCCCTCAGCGCCGTCTGGAGTGATGTCGCCGTGCTGACATCAGCCGCTGATGTCGATGCTGCTGGGCCCATCACATCCCTCAGCGCCCGCGCCAGGACGATTGCATCCTGTGCGCATCAGCCCGCAGCTCTCAGACAGCGCTGTTGTGCAAGTTCATACAACCTGGTACTGTAGTGCCAGCAAGTGGTCTAAAGGTTTCTGCACAGTTGCTTCCAGGTGCAGCATCAGAGATGAGGGGAAGAGGTACAAATGGGCAGGAACCTGTTGCTTTGTCCCCATACGGTAATTTAATATCGTATCCTTGTCACACATTCATGTCCTTCATTGCTTGGTGGGAGAATTATGGTGATGTGCAGTAGAGAAACGACAATGACAAGCATAAGAATGCTGAGGAACTGTCAGAAGGCTGAAATGATGACGTGGCAGGTGGCGGGTCTGCAGCACCTCAAGCGCCACACAGCCGCCCTGTCCCAGGTTGGGCGTCATGGGGTGTGCCGCGTCGCCCACCAGGGTGATACGCCCCGAGCCGAACGGCCGTCCTGGCTTTAGCCACCTGCACGAAGACTTTCTCCTGCATTAAACACTGTCCAGCACGTGCTTGGAGCCGCCTCCTCGCGCGCACATCATATCTGAACTTGACGCGGAAAGGCGGCACACAACCATTGCTTATGTAAATCCTAGACATCCAGATACGCCACCACCAGATTCTTAAGCAGGTATGATTTAGCAGGTGAAGCAGAAGATATGATGATATGCGAGGACTCTCATTGCCTAGGCAGGGTCAGGTCACCTGTCGGCAATTCTGCTGCGGGTGATGCGCTCTGCAGGGGTGCACTTGATGGCATCTGTTATCTCAGAGCTCCAGCCCTTCACCGTCTCCAGTGTGTCCGCTCTGCACTCCTCTGGATCTGTGATAACCGCTGTCTGCGCCCCATGCACAACTGCCAAATTCAGCAAAACGAATCAGTTTTCTGGCGACCGAGCTAAATTGTGCTCCTGGTCACTGCGTACAAGCAGCAAAGATACTGGTTGCATCAGAGTTGAGCAGTGATTTTATGTGTCCACTTCAAGAGATGGCACATGCATGTTGGGCATCAGGGAATCCTTTGTGAATGATCTGCAGTTTTAACACCAAGTTCACAGTGCCAGCAGGTGCAAGCAGGTCAACTTGAAGACCAGTCAGCACGCACCGAGCTGCTGTTGCAGGTCGTAAACCAGTAGGCTTCGGTGGCTGAGAGGGGGTAGAGCCCCGCACGGACGCCGCTGCCCCACAGCATGCGCACTGAGTTCATGCGCATCGGCACGCCGCCCTCGAACACCGCCACGCCCCTGCAGACCAGCGAACACGCTGACTAAGCCCTGACTAAGCTTGCAAGAAATGTGCCTTCCCTTGGATGCAGTCAAACACTCACATGAAGCCTGTTCATTCGTCAGATCCCATATCCATTGAGGGAAATGGGATTCAGACATGGCTTGCACATCATGTGCCCTAGGAAGCAGCTCGGGCACTGCAGGTGGCAACACAACAGAAAGGACGGGTCCGGAGCGATCTGCAACGGGGCACCTGTAGGCGATGTAGCCTGCATAGTTGGCCTCCCCCAGGCCGAGGGCTTTGGCAATCCTGCTGCGCACGCCATCGGCTCCAATCACCACCGGCGCGCGCATTCGCTCCCCGCTCTCCATCGTAACATCCACCCCTGTGCCATACCCCAGCTCACCACTCAACACTCCACATCAAACAAGCTGCGCTAATCAACCTGCCTGCAGTACTTAGCACTATATTTTCCAGACCCAGGTTTGCATGCACAACAGAGAATTCCTAGTCATCGTGCTGTGCATATCGGAGGTCAAGATGCACAACATGATCACGGGGAGGTCTACACCTGTGCAAGGACAATTTCTTTCATGTCATGACAGCATTGCAGGCCGATCATAGCTTTAGACAAGATAAACACAGGGCATCATTGCATCACAGCAGAGGAGCCTGCAGTGGCTAATTCAGGCAGCAGAACACCGGTGTCATCCTGATCCACGCTGCTCACGGCGCAGCCATATCGGATGCAGTCGGGGGGCACAGCAGACTGCAGCGCGCGAAGCAGGCCCCCGCGATAGACCCCCCGGAATTCGTGCGGCGCCCCCGTGCACTCGTCTATGAGCACCGTGCGCAGGCTGCTGCCATCCTCCCTGCACAGCTCTATCCTGCGCAGACCCATGGCCTCAGCATGTCACTGCAAGGCCGTCTATCCCACTGAGGGAGCTCAGACAGGGCTGATGATCACATGAAGCTAGGTGACTAGTCAGGGGTGGTTGTGCTCCCTGCATGCACACATTCCAAGGCAATGTCCGCAAGCTGTGCACGTGCTGTGAGTGCCAGAGCTTATGATTCCACACGGCTGGGTTCTTAACATCCAAGCGCCAACAGAACAGGCAGCCCAGGTAGTGTCTTTTACATAACCTGGCCCACCTTGAAATCTAGCTTTGATGCTTCTTCAATGATTTATTTGTCAGTCTGGCACATGAATCTTTGGCTCACTACCTGTCGAACAGCGGGTGTGCCTCTCGCAACGGGTTGGCCACTCCGAGCGCGTCCAGAGCCCTGAATGCATTGGGCCACAGGCCAATCGCGCTGCCCTCACGCCTCGGTCCATTCTCACGCTCTATCACCCTCACTGGAATACCCACCTGCGATTCATGGTGTTGATGGATTTCATCGCTGATCTTGTTGAGATACTTGTTGGTGTGAGTGCATTTGCATGTTCTGGATATGCGATGTGCAGACTGTTTGCATGCCAGATAGTGCAAATGGATTTTTCGTGGTTGGATCAATCCCAATGCAGATGGGCACTTAAGAGACAGATGATCGAGCAAGTCAAGCAGACCTTGTGGAGGGCTGCAGCAGTTGCAAGGCCTCCGATGCCGGCACCAACCACCAAGACAGGGTCACTCCCTTTCTGGTTTGAACTGCCACCTAGTCACCAGATGGTTGTGTGGAATGTGTGTTGCTTCCGTCCATCGCCCCTAGGAGCTCCATGGTCTCAAATGACAAGAGAACAACAACAACACCAAGAGAACCACAGCACAAGCGCACACGGCGCACCTTGCTTCGCTGCACTGCCTGGCGCATCGATCACAACAGTCCCACAGGACACTCTGGTGGCCGCCCGATGTGCTTTATATGGTCTGCGATGGCTAAAGATTATACTGTTTATTCCTGGGGCAGAGCACCAGCATGACAGTGGAATGTCCATGGGTCGCTTTTCCAACTCTAGAGGGAGCCCAAATCTTGTTCGGAGGGGATTTGCGATCTTAAGCTTGCTCCCACACTCTCAGGAGCCTGCAACGATTGATCTGTCTTTTTGCCTTGTCTTTGTGCCCTGTCTTTGTGTCTGTGTGCCCCCGCTGACTGATCGATGACTGAGCAACTTCCGCATAGATCCGCCAGTCTGCTTTCCTGCTCTCCCCGGGCGGTCTGGGCGCCAGACACGCCTTTGTTTAGCGATGACGGCGTGCAGATCGCTTGCGTGTTGCAGCTGGGAGGGCCTGTTGCAGCAGATGATGCTCCGGCCTTGAGGCGATCAATCAGGCGCTGCCCGGCAAAGCCCCCGCAGGCAAACGGATGGCGGAGCGGAACAATAGGCAGCCGAGAAGCGAAACAGATTGCTTGCTGCTGATCCCTGCTGCCGAGCTCCATCTGGTGCGTCGTCTGCTGGGTGCAGAGCAGCCCTCAGTGCCCAAGAGCCTTTGGATCGAGCACTTGCTCAGTTCTCTGCCCTATATTCTGGCAACTCATTTCCCTCCTGTTCCATCAACAGGTGCAGGCTGGTAGGGAGAGAATCGTCGAGAAGGGACCGCTGAGCTTGAGAGCGAACCAGGATGGTTCACCGATTACTGCTCAGGCATGACCTTCCTTGCCCTGTTCCTCTGTATCCTTCCTTTGAAGGCTCGAGCCTCGATTCATTCGAGCCATGTTTTCGGGGAGGCATTTGCAGGAGTCAGGGTCTGAGGATGGCTGCAGGTTGGCTCAACAAGCTGGCCTTTGGAGAGAACCAGCCCAACTTTAAAGAGCGGAGCGTATGCTTACGTTTTTGCAGTCAAAGGAGGCACAGCATTTTACTCAGTCCTGATATCCACTGGTATGTTTCCACTCCATGTAGCTGATGCCCTGTCTTCTACCTGCATTTCCCTCCTTCGTGCTGCACCATGTGGACTGCTGCCAGCAGAGTACCAGCTGCGCATCAGCTGCTGCTGCTGTGTCAGCATCAAATTTCGCAAATTATACCTATGCTTTTACCTGCACTTGTTGGGCAGAGGGATTCACATGGTCCAGCTTGCAGCCTGGCCTGTGCCGCAGATATTTTGACCGCTAATATCTTTTGCCAGATGCAGATGTCATGTGGTCCATGCAGTGCTCTGCACATGGTCATTATTTATTGGATAACTTTATTGAGTGATTGCTGTATGTTGTTGCGCATATCAGATCGTACACTGGGAACATCTAGTGATATGGTATGAGTGAGCTTAACCATTTGTGCTTGCACAGGGACCCCGGATGCAGATCATGCACTGTTTGAGGAGATCTTGGGAGAGTGCACAGCCTTCCAGTTGGCAGGTGCACTCAATGAGGAGGCCATCAGGGAGGCTTTCAACTTCGTGACAAAGGCCCTGTTGGGCGAAGGGGATGCCTCTCCGACAGCCCTGTCGACGCCAGCAGCCACTGAGGCCGTGGCACAGGTGCTGCAGGTCCAGCAGGCCAGCACCAGTTCAGTTGCGCCAAAATTGGGCGACTCCCCAACAGCATCTGCATTCGCAGCTGCCGCGCATGACCCCACTGCGGATTACCCCTCCATTCCAGAGGAGGAAGCTTCCGCCGAAGCTGGGCCGTCTCATGCAGGCAGGATCGCCGCTGGTGCGGCTCCCGGATATACTCTGCCCTGCGCATGACTTTCTTTAAGAGAAGATGCCTCATGTACTCCGGATGTGTCTTAGACATGCTTGACTTGGTGGCGACATGGTGAGACGGATTTCAATAGGGAGACAAAGGTTGCCTCTACGGAGCTGTTGACAGAGAGTGATGTGCACTTGGCATCACTCTGGCACTGTATATCTGTCACCACATCTTACTTTGAGCATTTGAGCACGTCATGATATTTCTGGGTTGGCTCTGCAGGCACAGCAAAGGTGCAGGAGGCCATTGCGATGTCAGCAGCATGGGCTAGCCAGAAGATCATGGAGCAGAGCAAAAGATGGCAGCAGGACATTAAGCCGACCCATCCAGTTCAGATATCGCCAGAGCTGAAGGTGCTTCTAGTTCCACTGAATAATTCTCAATATCATACGTGCCCAGGCATGCATCACTCAATGGCTCTAAAGTGATCAAGTCTTCCTTACACCGCATGATGAGGAGAAGCTGAATGTTTGCCGCACACTATCAACATTTCGAATGCTGAGGAATATGGCTGTTCATGTGCGAGCAGGCACACATACGCAGGGGGCGAGACCTTGCAAAGAAGGGTGCCTCAGTGGCGGGGCGGGTGAGTCAGACGGCGGCAGACATCAGCGTACGTGTGGCAGACAGCATCGTGCGCCGCGTGGGGCCCTCTGCCGGCTTTGGCCGCCAGCTGAATGCCGGGGGCCAGAGCCGGGCGGAAGCTGCGCAGGAGATCGCAGCTGCCTCGCTGGTGGCGGCTGTGGAAATCTACACATCCATGGAGGAAGCTGCGAAGACTGTTGTTGCCTCGTCTGGGCAGGCCACCGCCGACCTCGTCGGCCACAAGTGTGTCTCCTCTTGAACAAGCGATTGTTCTTGAACATGCACGTGAATAGTGCCCCTGTGTCTCGTTTTGCTCTATTGCACTGTTCTGGACATGTGTTCGCCTGCCGCTGCTGCTTCCGCTTCTGCTTACAAGTCTGTGCGAGGGCTTGCGTTGTGATGCTGCAGCCCGCCACAATTTTCTATCTTGCCGTCAGGGCCTTCTGAAGGTGCTCATGCTGTATCGCATCTCAAATTGTAGAAGAATTTTGACAATGTGCTCAGCTAAATAAGCTCTCAAAAGTCTGAATCCAGGGCAAGGTCAGCCGTTAAACGTTGTCTGTGGCGTGCTGAATTATCACATTGTTGCCCTGCGCAGGTATGGGGCTGATGCCGGGGAGGTAAGCCTGCATGCGGCCGAGGCGACGACCCACGCAGCGACGGCCGCGATGCGCCTGCGAACTGTCGGCATCCGCTCCATCGCCAAGCGCATCGCAAAGCACACATCCGTCAGCTTCGCGCGAGCCGCCGCGCAGCCGCAGCAGCGGCCGCCGCCGCCGCCGATGCCGGCCGCCGCGCCCGCGCCGGCCGGGCCGCTGTCGCCGTTTGCGATGGCACCGGCCTCCATCCCTTCAGTGGATCCACCTGCTGCGCTCGCACCCACACCCTCCGGACCCCTGTCACCCTTCGCCCTGGCGCCGGTGTGCAACCCTTGAAATAGTGCAGCTCTGTCGTGAACGCTCTCAGGAGATACTTTAATTACTGTACTTTTGTTGGGTTGCTCGAGTTGCAACAGAGGGCCCGCTGCCTTCCTGGTGTCATTGTGTGGTCATGCTGCAGAGGCTTCACCTTACAATGCTCCATGTCTGTATCCGGAAATCTTTCTCATCAATCCAGAGTATTTGATCCTATCCTAAAGCTTTTGCCTGCCATGCAGCCGCCGGCGGAGGAAGCCGAGGGCAAGGCAGGAGCAGACAAGCCCAAGTAGGCCGGGCCAGGCGCGCATTGGGCTTCCTGACAGGCACGGCTGGGGGACAGAGTCCGCCGCTGCATCTTCGCGACGGCACTGAGGGGTGGTGCAGTCAGTGGGCGGGTTACGCTACATGGTGTAACTGCATGTCATCCCTGCCAGGCCTGCAGCACGTCCTGCCCATGCCCACGTGTGACGGTGGAGTGATTTTGCTGATGCGCGCTTGGGGTCAGCCCTTGGGCCCAGGCGTGGATTGCTGTGCTGAGTGTGCTCCGTTTCGAGGGCGTGCATAGCAACTGCTGCTTGTTCATCAGACCCTGTGTGAGATGGCCGTGGGATGATTGCCTACCGCAAGACTTAGCAGCCTTGCCCGCCCAATGTGGCATGGCTGGTTTGCAGTGGCAGCTCCTTTGGAGGTTCTGGCAAGGGGAGTTCTGACATAAGAAATGCTCAATTCTGTGGCCTGGAGACAGGCCCCATACCAGCGAATCCCAGCTTGCCGCGCACCCCAACAAGAACAGAGCTCAGTTTGACACAGCGCTCAGCGTTTTAAAATCTGGGAATCCTCACCTTGTCAATCTATGAGCTGCGCCTGTAAATGAAGATGACATGCAGATCCTCCACAACGCATCATAGACATTTGTCCGCATCTGCTGCTCTCATTGCCTGGCAGTGTCAGAGGAATTCTGCCTCTGATCCACCGCAGATGCAGCAAATTTCCCGTACACTTGATCAACTTACATGGCCATGCTGGCTGCCTTCACACACGCGCAGCTGCAGCAGTGATCTCAAAGAGGAAAGATTAGTGGCAGGGCCAGCAGTAATAAATCCACAAAGCGACTGATGCCAGCCGGCGCGCGCTACTGCTCCTAGTTGCGGGAGGCCATTTGCGCAGCGTACAGCTGCATTCACAACAGCACTTGATTGTCAGGGTCCACATGTGATCTCCCAAAATGGACTCCTCTGGAGCACAGGGACAAGATGACCTCAAGGTGCGAGAGCCTCTGAGACCTCTATCTGGCCAATGCTGATTGTAGACTGGCTGTGGTGTTGCCCCAATTGAGGGTCCACCACTTTCCAGCGGCAGCGCTGGTGGCCCGGGCTCGACATTTGAATGACAATAATGTAGAGCCCTGCTCCCCTTTTGTGCCTTTTCCATACACAAAGCCATATTGTGTTACATGCGTGCAAGGGGGAGAGATAGTGAGGTTGTGCGCATCGATGATATCAGGCAATTGTGAATTTATAAATGTAATTACACAGAGCGCTTCTTGACCCTGCTGACTCGTTGCCACATGGCTTAAGATAGCACTTGGGACGAATGAAACGTTTTGCTATATAAGCGTTCTACAACAATCTGAAAGAGTTGACCTGGGAGATTTGCATCATCCCTACAAAGACAAATATCAATAGAGAACGTCCCTATTACTTAATGCATGCATTCAATGGGCGTACATGCTGAACATGCTTGCACCAGAAATTGCCGCCCCAATAGCCTCCATGCCGTCTCCTGCAGAGATCAAGGGAGGCTAGAATTGAGCCTGAAACACCCTATCTACATGTGACGCTTGAAGACAGTCTATTCTGCCAGCACATCTGGATACCTGTACAACGTTTTCTGACCATCTCACACAGACCGATCAGGCATGAATTGCGCTAAGAAGCAGAGGTCCCTCTTCAATAGCTAATGCTCATTTGCCAATCATGACAATTGCATATGTTAGCTTCGCATACTTTGCAATGCTCGCTGAAATCCCGACTGTCTGGGGCGCCCTAGCGCAGGGTGCCTCAACAAGTCCCAAATGAGGAAGATCTCACCAACTTGGCACCCATAGAATCTGACCAAAAAGGTCCATTTGTTCACCGAAATGAATTGCTAATGTATGTGCCAGCGTTGATCAGCAGCTTGATCCAGTAATCCTGAGGCATGCTGTGTCAGCCACAATCTAGAGTAGGACACAGGTGCCAGGAGTGAAATTCAACCTAAACTCACGCCAGGCAGCAGCCTCGGACAAATTAGATCAGCAGAGCTCTCGACCCCTCTGCAGCATCCTTCAACTGTTGTTTCCTTGTGCGCACGTGTCGCACCTCCCTCTGCCGAATGAAGATCTCACAACACTGTAATGTTCTCGTAATCACGCAGGAAGGAAGACAAGTAACGCACAGCGCTGCATCCACAAGCCTGGCACCTCGATGCCAGGAAGAAAGAAGACAGTCAGCCATGAAGGGTGCCCTCCATATAAGACTGACACAGTCAGGAAAGCACGCCGGGCATGCTTCCCGGAACGGAGAAAGAATAGTACAAGGACACGGCCGGGCCGCCCTCGCCAGCTGGCAGTGACAGAGGATCTCATGCCCGAGGCATTTCTGTCAAGCACTCAAGACCTCTGCACTGTTCCAGCACCCTGACGTTCCCTCTCATTACTAAGCATGACATGACGAGTCATGCATCTCCCTTACTGAAGCCCTTCTGCCGCCCAACCCCACACTAAACCCCCGCAGCCTCATCATCAAACCATTCCTTCCTCAATGAAAAGCCACGCACACAGCTGCAGCTCTGCCGGCTGTTCGATCAGGCTGCATTGAGCCGCCTGCAACTGAGTCCGCCTTGCCACAATCTCACATCTTCAGCGCCAAACCAGGCGGCTGTGCCTAGTAGATCTAGCAACTGAGCCTTGCCTGGCCTGTCTGATCTTGCAGTTGAGCCTGCTCAGAAAGCCCGGTCTGATGTGGCGGCGCTGCCTGCGCAGGTTCAGGAGAAGAACTCGGTGGGGTTGCTGGAGCGTTTCATGGGCATGCTGAGCTTGCCGAGGTTGGAGTCGGTCTGGTCGCTGTCGGGCGCGGGGATGCGGCCCAGCTCACACAGGTTGGCGTCCGACTGCGTGTACGTCAGCAGCCGCCCCAGCGTGCGGCTGCGCTCCCGGTCCTTCGGCAGCGTGTAGTACAGCCCTGCGCATCATCGCAGCACATCATGGCCTGCCTTCTGGGCTGCACATATCCTTGATTGAGTGATCAAAACAGTGAGGAGGCCACAAAGCAACATGGAAGATTCAGAACCAGTGCCCACAGCGCGCCGCCTCACATCTATCAATGGCAGAGCCTTCGGGAAGCTTCACAGTAAGTATGCAAGCGAGAAGCAAAACTTCCTGACATTGCAGCAGGGAGAGGGAGCTTAAGATGACTGATTCATTGAGGAGAGCAAAGCAAGTGATAACACAGGGTGCAGAGGGAGCTGGGGGACGCACCGCAGTAGAAGATGAAGTCAAAGCCCCAGGGCGCCAGTAAGAGCACGAGCATGGCATTGCCGAGCGCGTGCGCGTTGGCCAGCTGCAGCGCCGCGTCTGGCACAGCCTCCGACCCCAGCGACCCTCGGAACCCAAACACCTTCTCCGCCACCAAACCTGCAAATCCCCAGCATGTCAGGGTGCGTGTGTATTGAGAGGGCCACCTAATGGGTCAAGAAAATGTAACCCTGCATCAAAGGACCAGATGCTCAGTCAGATGCATGCTCTGCAGATCTGCCTTCTAGCTGCCTTCATGCCTACAAAAGACGCAGGATTCAATACCGGCATTCTTTGATGCGCAGCAGTATGTGTCTAGGACCGACACACAAAACGCCATGTTGCAGGAAGCATAGGCACCAAGTCTGCTTGGACAGATCATGAACATCCAATGCTTGCTTTGAGGCACATGCATCTCCATGCGCATTCCCGTTCAGATTGTACAAGCTGAAAGGAGATACTTTATGCGCTCACCTACTAGTGGCGCGGCAGTGGCTCCCACGGCGCCCTCAAAGGAGCGGTCGAATGCGTACACGGCCGACCGCAGCTGCTCCGGCACAATCTCCGCAAACATTGCGCTGTTGTTTGTCCCAGACCTGCGCAATAATTTTACAGTAGAACTCCTGATGCACTTGTCATCACTCACCCAATTTGTCTGCATGCAGTGAAAACCGTCAACGCGAACGACGCGCTGAACACAGTAAAGTAGTTGCTTGCACCCTGGCAACCTAAGGAACCTCCCTTGCAACTCGGTCCCAAAAATAAAGAGCGCTGAGAGCGAGCAACCAGTTCAAGAGGCAACAGGAGAGGAGCACCAGAGCTACAGTACAAAGCCTACCCAGTCCTTGAAATCACAGCACCGCAAGGTAAGTGCTGAGCAAGAGAGGCGCACCAGCTGATGAGGAGGCCGGTGAAAAAGAAGACCGCGGCGTAGGGCAGAACCATGGAGTCCATGCCGCCGGGGGCAGTCACTGGGAGGCACTTGTAGATGACGAGCGTGCAGGGGAAGGTCATGAGCACACTGAACTGCGCCGCCATAATGCGCCCCGAGTTCGGGAAGGCCTTGGTCAGCATGTCGCCTGCATGCATCAGCCGGTGGGGTCAGCGGTGATCTCCTCAGGTCATCATCATTAGCCACAGCCAATATTAAGCTGCAAAGCAGGAAGGCTCAGCACAGTAGAGTGGCTGGGTCACGCTTCATGGCACCACGCAACAGGCAGGATGGAATGGGAAGAACAGTGTTCTTGACAGGGAAGAGTGAACAGTTTCAAGAGGACTGCTGTCCCAATCGTCCGCCCTGCCCAGTGCATGCCTTAGAACAGTGCATGCTGTAGAACTGAGAAGTCATGTGGCAGGAGCGCACCGATATAGCCGCCGCCGAAGCTGCCAAGGGCGCAGCCAAGGCCGAAAAGGGCGACGAGCGTGGCGGCTTTTATGTCGGAGAATCCGAGCAGCTGCAGGTAGAGCGTCGTGAAGCCCATGGCCACCCACGGCATCGTCCCCACTATGCCCTGCGCACACGGGCACACAAGAACACTGTCAAGCAGCATGCGGGGTGGTTGAACAGGAGGATATTGAGGTGCGGGAAGCTGCCTACTACGTTGTTTCATCGTTCCTTGTTTCCAATTCGAAAAAAACAATACGCTCACATGAAGGCATATTGTTGTTCTCCCACTGAGGTTGAGAAACGATGAAACAATGAGCGGTGAGAGGGCAAAGCAAAGCACACGTGCCAAAGGGCATAACCGGTGCACCACAATAAACTTCCGCGAGTTGTCCCTGGTCCATGTGGGAAATGCTAACACACAACCAGCACCTGTGCACCGATGAGGCGCACAGTGTCGGGTCTGACGCATATTTTCTGCCCACTATTACCTTGTGCATGAGCCCTGAGCATGGCCATGTAAGCCTTCCAAGCCAATGTTGTCGAGCACATTGCAGGCGTGCACACTTGGGGAAGCAGTTTTATAAAAGTGGCGTGAAGGACATGCAGCTCCGCGCATGCCTGCCATATGTGTTTTGTGCATCCAGAAAAAACAGCCCCACCTGGAGGACAATGATCTGGAAGGAGCGAACGCGCAGCACGAGGTAAATGTCCCGCGCCATCTCGCGGCTGCGCTGGCAGAGCCACCCAAAGCACTCCCGTCGGTTCGCGCCGCACTTCCTCAGCTCCCCCTGTGCCAGGACGCAGTAAATTTCAGCAGGTACAATGGCACGTACTTTTCCATCAGCATCTCTAAGACATCTCTGCGGTCTGGGATGCGCTGTCTTGGCATCAGATGCCGTGTCATGGCATCAGTTCCGATTTATCAAGTGTCTGCTGAACAAGTGCAAGCATCCCTTGGTTCCAGCGTGCTGCGCTTTGCATCACTACACTCAAACTGCCATTCGCACCTTCCCCAAGCAGCGTGCATTCCAGCCAGGGTGCTTGGCAATATTGTCAACATGCAGAAAATTCTCCGTTTCCAGTAGATCAGGGTTTCTTTCTCCCAAGAATAGCGGAAGTATGCACCTTGCGGGGGTCGGAGGCCATGAAGGCGGTGAGGAAGCCGGTGCACACGCTGATGCCAGCGATGACAAAGAATGCAAAGCGCCAGCCATCCACCCCAAACGGCTTCTGGCTGCCTATGCTGGTCGCAAAAAAACCCCCCGCCATACCCCCTGCAGCAAGGGAAATGTCATAGTTGCAGGTCTGCAGATGCACAGCTCTCCTGGTCTTCCTCGTCGCTTTACTCTGTGATGACTAAGGGATGGTGTAACTCTTCTGCAGCACTGATGAAGGATCACCAGCAGGGATTACTCGCATTCAATGGAGGGCAGCACATTCCTTTGGTTCTTGCAGCACCTGCCTGGGTTCGTATGACCTGCCCACACTCAAATAAACTGGCTTGGAAGATGCATGTGATGCGTACCAAGCCCTGACGTGAGGAAGAGCAGCCCAAATGCTCGTCCCCGTGTGGTGGAGGAGTAGACGTCTGCTATAAGACTCTGAACGCATGGGATGACTAACGCCAACCCGAGCCCATTCCACGCTGAGAAGCTCATCGCCTGCAAGAAAACAAGAAATTGTCAAGATAACAGTATCACAATCGCGGCATCGCCACATGCAGCGCCTATTGCAGTCAACCGAGATTACCATCTAGAGGCAATATTTGATGGGCAATGCAAGGGAACACCGACTGGAGCATGAAGCTTGATGGGTCTATAATGCGGACAGAAAGAGACAGAATGTTGGAGCAGCAATTGGAGTTTGGCATGCATGCCGCATGGCACATCATGGTGTTCTGGTGGCTGCTGGAGTGATGCATGCCTGAGTGAGGGTGGTAGATAAGCCGATGGCCATCGTCATAACTCCCCACAGGAAGCACCCAAATGCAATGATGTGTGTCCTGTCCAGCCGATCTCCCAGCAGCCCACCTGAGCAGCCCACCAAAGCAAGCCTCAGTTCACCATAGCATAATCCTGTCACCATTCCTCGGCATCCAAGACATGCAGCTTGTGTGCAAAGATTGATGGAGGCACAGCAGTCAATACAAGGCTGCTTGAAATCCAAGGAAGAAGGAAGTCACTTCGAAAGCGGGGATACGAATGTGCAAAGGACGAGGCGATTTATAGGGCAGGGAGGCTGACCTAGGGGAGACGATAGCGCCTGCACTAGCGCGCGGGTGAGCGTGATGCTGCCCAGCTGCGCAGGGGTGGCATTCAACGATTGCCCAATGAACTTGTAGGCTGCGCGTAACAGCACATACAGATCAACTCCCACCATCACCAGTCATGGGTGCTCCCACTTCACCATTTTGCAGGCACGTCGTACACGTTAAGGGTGCAGGATATATCAGCTCAAATTGCTCTCAATCCAACTTGCATGAAAATATTTCTTAAAGACAGAAAAGGGCCATGGGTGCATGTACGCGATTGCATGGCATTAGCAAGCAGATATTCCACAGGATATTATCCAGCTGAGCTGTACTGCAGACGAAGAAAGCACATCAGGGAATCCAGGTGCCCACCTGCTGGAAGGATCATCTCATCCGCCTTCTCCACGATGAAGCTGAGCATGAGCGCCACCGTCGTGCGGACTTGCCTGCAGAACATCCAGGGCACATCAAATAGACCTGGATGCCACCAGGGTTGACTCACAGCAACGGTGGGTTTGACATCAGGGAAAGTGAAAGTCCCCAAGCTATAGCAATATCAGAACCGAAGGACCACGTGTCAGGGCAGAAGCCTCCACCTTGCACCCTCAATCTGTCTCTGGGACACCTAAACAAAGAGTCCATGTGGTCAATTGCGCTCAGGGGCGCACGCCACTCAGGCAAAAAGGCAGTCCATGGGTCAGGACATGCCTGCAGCGTGCCTTCCTGTCGTCCACCTCCCCATCTGCATGCTTTGTTGGGGATTCTGGTGCTTCGATTTGGACCGCCATGTTGGCCCCAACGCCGTACCAGCTGGGAGACACTGATCTGCACAACGATCATTTGTTTAGGGTAAGTATCAGCAAAAGCACTTCTCCTACGAGAATACGAGGATGAAAAGTACGTTGGCAACAAAAAGTGCACCATCGAGACACAAGGGGCAACTGACGCAGCAGGCTCCGCGACAATACCTCCTTCAGGCCACCAGGAGTTCACACCCTGCCAGCGAAATTCTCCAGCGTGTGTGTGTCGCCTGATGCCAGCCAGAAAGGACCCAACTCTGCCTAGACAACGACCCAAAACCGCAGATACCCACGCACGTGAACGACGAACAAGGACTGCTCTCGTTGTGGTGGACCCCCTAGCACGATGCGGCGCGATCTGGACGTCTAGCTAGAAGAAGCACCATCCCTCAATGATTTGCATTTCCAACTGTCCTGACGCCCCGGAGAAGAGCCCTGAAACGGGCAACTGTCGCCATTATTACCTTTGCTGACTCGTGCCTTAGGGTTTGTGGCACTTCCCCTGGCACAGAGGGCGTTCAGTTAGGGCATGGCTCGCACCTGAAACCCCGATCCGCATGATTCCTCATCCGCAACAATCGACCTCGCGCCACCGTGGTGGATCGGAGAGCTTCGGAGTGAAGCAAGCCGCGGGCTCCACGGAGGACTTTGGTTGCGGACGCTGTACGGCGCCCAAAGCTGATCGGACCCTGAATATTAGCTTGTCTCCTTGAAAAGGTGCGATCTAGCATGCTGGCCTTGCCAGTTGTTATTTATCACGGGAAGCGGGGCGTTGTCTCTGGACAGCCAACGGGGTCAGCAGCCCGTGCTTGATCCTGAGCCTTTACAGATGCACAAGCGTTACTATGACGTAGGGAAATGCAATGCGTGGTGTCCATCGTCGTCCTCTCCGTACGGTCCTTGAGTGCATGATGTCCTTATTGGCTGGCTAAGTTCCTATGAAAGATCGAGTCTTGGATCTCAAAGATACCAATCTTTAGGGCTTTGAGATCTATCCGTTGAGGGACGGTAATAAGGCAGGTGGCAATGAGGGCTGTCACGCACAACAGATTTCGAGAGGCTGATCATTCATACTGTGCTGGTGCAGGCGCCGTCTTGCACGACCAAAAGATGTCGAGGGATTCTGATGCTGGTATGGGCACCACGATGATGGACAAGCTGGCTGGGCTTGCTGGAGAGCTCACCGAGGCAGATGAGCAGCAGCATAATGCACCAAGGAGGGGGCACAGGCCAGTCGCGGACAAGCGTAAAGCCGCCTCCCCTAATGGGCTGGCAGGGGCAGGGGGCTCAGCAGACACAGCTGAAGGTTCAGAGTCTTCAGAGTATGCCCCCAGGCCTCCAAAACGAACCTGCAGGACTGCAAGGAAGAGTGTCCGCCCAAGAACATCTGAATCAGCAAACCCAAATGCCGGCAGCATGCGGACAGCCAAGAACAAAGCCATGCGCCCAGCAGGCCGCACCGTACAGGAACCGCCAGCGGCCCCAGCTGCGCAGCTAGCTGCCGCTGCAGCGCCACCAGCACAGCCCCAGCCTGTGGAGGCGCCTCCTGTAGCCCTCATCGCGCACCCTGCAGAGTTTGCAGCCCCAGCACCCCCCGTCGCGGCAGCGCCGCCTGCTCGAGTGATCCCGCCACCGCCGCGGCCGGGGATGCAGCCGCACGAGATCCCTCCGATCGTGGAGGCGCCGCCGCCTCCGCTGCGGCCTGAGCTGCGCTTGCGCTTCCGCCCCGAGCGCCGCGAGCTCCTGCGGCCTCAGCGGTGTGTGTGGTCTCTGGGCCCGCGTGAGCCGGCCGTGACGGTGCCGCCGCGCGTCAGCCCCTTGGCCGACAGCCCCGGCGACTCCGACAACGACAGCGCCAACAGCACCGTGGCCCCGCTGCACTGCCCGGCTGCCGCACCGGCGCAGCCCCGCGGGTACGCGGCCACCCTTGCAGCTATTATGGATTGGAGTGCGCCGGCTCGGCCCGCAACCCGCGCCGCAGCCCGCGGCCCCGCCCCAGGTGCAGCTTCGGCAGGAGCCGGCGAGGCGCGCGCTCCCGCCCCGGCCCCGGTGGGCCGCCGCAATTCGCACACGGAGATGTTGCGCTGCGGCCCAACCCTGCCGCTGGCGCCGCGCATCCCCAAGAGGCGCACCGAGGTGGCCGCTCCCCGAGCTCTCCAGCACGACTCCTCCGACGAGTCCTCTGACAACGAAGCCGATCTGCCAGCTGGTCCAACGGCGTCCGAGAAGGGCAAGGCGCCCGCCGTGCAAGAAGAATATGAGGACTATGCCGACGAGGCCGGCCCAAGCGCACTTCCTAAGGAAGCTGCCCAGGGAGAGCAGGAGGCTCCTTTGTTCCACCACCGCACGGCCCCTACCCCCGGCGGGTCCAGCAACACAGCCGCGCCCGAGGCCGACGAGTCTGACATGTGAGACCCCTCTTGATTTGGTGGTCTGTTGCTCTCGTTTACTTGTCAGTCTGGTAGGAGAAGTCGAGATCCCAGTATGCTTGCACACTCGTGGGACCATTGGGCTGGCGCACATGCAGTGAGTTTGCACATTGACCTCTGAAGGAGCTTTGAGTAGGGCAATCTTTTCCTGTACTGGTGACAGATAGCGTGCCTAGAGCAGATGTAGCAAAGTGGAATAAGCAACACTCTTGCTCTTTTGTTGCACGAAGATGTTGAGCAGACGTGCATGCAAGCAAGTATGCAGATCGCAAAGAAATGACGTGCTTGTGCTGTTGGCAGGGCGCCGGCAGTCGAGGAGCCGGCCCAGGGAGACCGGGTCCTGATTTACCCCAATACTCACCGCCGCAATCGCCGCGGCAAAACCCGTTCGCTCAAATCCATGACGCGCAAATTGCCAGAAATGACGCCTGTGGCACAGCGTGCGGCGCGGCGCGACTTCACAGGCCGCGCCCAGCCCTGCGCCCTGCTCCCACGGCAGCCTCCTGCTGCCGGATTGCAGCCCGCCACACCCGCAGGACAGCCCGTCAGGTGGGCTCACAGCTGTAAAAATTTCTCTCGTGATTGAGCTTTGGTTCGCCTGCTTCCCTCGAGAGGTCATGTCCTCTGAGGGAAGGAACGACAAGATGTGTCTGGCTTCATTATCTGAGTGATGGTAGCAGCTGCATGGAAAAATCGCTATGTTTCAGGGACTGCTTGAAATAGGCATTTTTGCTGTTGACATAGGGGCCTGTCAGGTTTGCCACGATGGTCTGGCCTGCAGCCTCCTGCTGGGATGGCATGCAAGTCGTGACCATGTATACCAGGCTCATCGTGTAACTCGAGTGACCCGTCATGCTGACAGGGCTGAGCTGGTCTCTGGCAAGAAGCCCGCCAAACCACAGAGCGGCGGCAAGAGGAAGCAAGTGCAAGCGCCCCCTGTACTGGAGGAAAGCGATGGGGGCTCAGTGGCAGCTGCATGGGGGCAGAAGGATAGGCGCCGCATAATTGGAGGTGACCAGCCCAGGCTTTGGCCAACAATGCACCCTGTTGATCGAGTCCGCTACATGGCTAGAAGTCTCTGCTTCAGCATCCCTTCGAGCCCTGATCTGAATACACTATAACACCCATGTCAGCAAGCTGGCGATTGAATTTGCTTTGCAAGCTCCTGTTGCTGTCGGCGTGGGCTCTGAACCGGCACATGCCTAATTTGCTGGAGATGCTTGGCAGGGCGGTATGTCTCGAGGTAGAAATGTTGCTGTGCAGGATCTGGGGATGTCAGTGAGGGGCCATCTTCAGGCGCCGCTGTCGCCAAGGGCGCCGGGAAAGAGCCCTCTCCTAAGTGTCGCAGTCGCGGTCGCGAGAGGGGCAAGCGCCCCGCACCCCCAAAACCGCGCCAGAGGTGCCTGCGAATGCAGGCCACCGGCCGCGGGGTGAGCCCTGCTGTCCCTCCCTTCTATATCTGCATCCCCATCCTCTCATGGTTTTTACAGCAGTGCCACACAATCGCTTGAACATAATTTTGGGTGCGGGAAAGTACACTCATTCTGTGAGCAGCAGTCCTGCAGCAACATAGCGGGAGCAGCAGTGCTCGAGGATGTGTGTTTTCCGACACAGGCGGTGTCATTTGACACCTCGTCCATGCCATCCGGCGAAGAGGAACAGCCTGGAGAGGGCAATGATCAGGTGCAGCCCGCTCCTCCGCAAAATTTGACTGCGAAGGAGGCTCTGGAGATGGCAAGGGAGCAGTATCCTCAGCTGCGGGCAGCGGTGCATGCTGAGCAGCAGCGGTGGGCAGCGCAGCAGGCTCTACTGCAGCAGGCAGTGCAGGAAGCTCCAGCGCAGGAGAACAGCGCACCTGAACATCAGGCAGGAGCCGAGCCATCGCAGGTCGGTCGACTCAGCCTGCCTCGTCTATTGTTGCCATTTCTTGCAGAAGATGTAGGACGTGGGTGTATCCAGCACCTGAAAACCCGAATTTATCTCAACAGCATGCAGGGATTGTGGTGTCGGGCCCTCCTACAATGTTTTACATGAATATCCAAGCTGCTCAAGAGGAGCAAACACTTACAGACTGCCTTGTATTGCCACATGCATGTGAGCCTGAAACACGCCAGATCACAGAGCTAAGTATTTAGAGTTTGGGAGAGCTGCTGTTAAGGATCCTGCTGTGTGCAGCCTGTGGAGGTGAATTCATGCGTCGCGTCAAAGGCGCAGCTCAACGCGCAACTGGTGCAGCTTCTGGCAGAGGAGAGAGAACTGGGAAACGAAGCTCTTGCCAAAGGAGAGACTGCCCGCCGGTCAGGTGTGCCTTGCAACACTCCAATTGTGTCGAGATGGCCCATGGTGGGCCAGCCCGTCGTGGGATTTTGGCTGATTACAGCTGGCACTCCCTCACTTGCGCATGCCTTGCCACATGCATGCACACTTGCCATATGTGATGGCAGAAATAAGATTGTTCTGGCTGCCACCTTGCATGGACCTTGGGGTCTCCACACAAAGGCATGAGGAGGATTGCACCCCTCCATGGGGCCACATGTCTGCATGCAAACATCGCTCAAGCTCTGAATGGCTGCAAAAGCTGCCCTCCTGTTGGGTTGTCTTCACCTGGTGCTCATTATTGACTCCTCGCCAGTGATCCTGCTGCAGAGCAAGGACTGGAGCACCTGCGCATGCGGGAGGATCGCCAGAAGAAGATTGTGGCCGACCACAAGGTCGCAGCGCAGGCCGTGGCCAGGGCAATGGAGGCCTGTGACGTGACCAATCAGTGCGCCCCTACTCCCCTGACATGCACGATCACATCCTCGCGGCTTGTGACTGTATTACGATGTGGCAGCTGCCTGTACATGCGCACACGGCATTCCAGCAGGATAAATGCCCGCGCTCGATACAGGCAGGCTGTCGCATGCGTCTTAGTTGCAGAATGACCTCATCTTCTGTCCTGCACTGCCCCGCAAACCCCAAACAGTGTCGATGCGTTCGCATCTACATAGAGGGTCGTGCATTGCCTGCATGCCTCGTCGTGCGAGGGCCCCGAGGGTCGATGACAGGAGGTATGATCAGTCAGGAGATCAGTCATGTCGGTGTGTCACGGGGTGGTAATGTTGGTGCGGGCCGTGGCGCAGGCGCGTGACGGATACGCAGCTGAAGATCGCGGTGCTGCAGGAGGAGCTGCATGGCCAGATCACAGCGGCTGAGGCCGCGCACCTGGACTCCGTGGTGGCATCACGCAGACAGCACGCTTGCCTCGAGGTGCGGCCTCAACTAGGTAAGCTGCACAGCGAATTGCACATGATCGGATGAGTTTTGATTTGCCAACACTTAGCGGTGATGCGAGGCACGTGATGACTGCAAAGTGGTTGAGCCACCGTTGTGAGCGGGAGCCTCCGCAAGGGAGCATGCAGGGGCTGTACCTCCTGGCCCAATACTCTAATAAGCATCTGCAAACAGTTCTATTGCGCTGCTCTTCTCACTGGTTCGGGTACCACGAACCCATCTGCAGACAGCGGGAAACGTTGCAGGTGTCTTCTGACCCTTATTTCCGGAGAAAGGAAGGAAGTCACGGAGTCACTGCCTAGCGCTAGTGGCGACGCCACCTGACCTCGCTACTGTGCCAGGGTTCACATCAGATGCCGCTGTGTTCCTTGGTTGACATCTGACCACTGCTCGCTTGTGTGCGTCTGCTGAACCCCCCGTCGGATGCTGCAACGTGACAGGACTTGGCGTTCTTCGGCGCTGAGATTGGGCATCTTCTGCTGCAGAACGGTCTCCCCGACCTGAATGTGGTGGCGAACAGCATAGAGCTGCAGGAGGGCCATGTGAAGGCCATGCGGAAAGCTGCCGAGGAAGCTGTCCGGAAGCTGGAGGCCCTCCGCGATGACAAGAAGCGCATCATTGACGTACTGGGCAACATTGCGGCTGCCGACTCGATCCGCATGAGAGAAGCCCACACACACAGAATCCTGGCTGCCGAGGAAGCTGTCCGGAAGCTGGAGGCCTTCCGTGATGACAAGAAGCGCATCATTGACGTACTGGCCAACATTGCGGCTGCGGACTCGATCCGCATGAGAGAAGCCCACACACACAGAATCCCAGGTTGAAGCCAGGGTGTGACAGAGCCCCCTGGGAAGGCCCAGACAGAATTCTTCTTGGCAGGTCTCACGCGGCAAGGGTCGATGCTCGACACACACACACACAACCCCTGGAGGAAACAAGGGTTGACAGGGCCTTGCGACAGGCCCACAGAAGGCCCAGACAGCACTCTCTTGTGCCTCTGCGGAGACTCACAGATTTCATTCCTGCCTATTGCGTCTGGCTGGCAGGCTGGTCCTGAGCTGACCAGACCTCCGTGAACATCCCGAATGATACCCTGGATGAAATGCTGCAAGCAAGGAACGTCTTCATTGGGATGTTTCTCCATGTGCCCATGTACCTAGGCTGTGCGATCTTCATGGTGTGAAGCGTGTCTGAGTAGCCTGGCTCCTCACAAGTCGTGTCTTGAGGACACTGCAATACTGGTGGACATGTACGAGTATCGATTTGTAAATAAATGTCAGGGTGTAGATTGAGTGGCCCAATTATGATATCTCTTGGGTCTCTGGGCCTTAGAGAATCGATGCCTGCCTGGCAGATTTGGCTGGCAGGCTGGCAGGCTGTTCTGGGGGACCAGGAAATCATTGAGAGCCAGAAATTGCTAAGTAAGGAACAGAGAAGTCACCCATGGGAAGTCAGATGTTGGATGGTTTGCAACAGAAATAATAACAGGCGTCCCTGCATATAAGCCTGCAAACATACAGAAGAACATTCATGAAAAGTTAACAAACATAATGATGTTATGCTCATTCACATGTGCCCATCCATTTCCCATGCACCGGTGCTGTGAGTGCTTCTTGGTTTGATATGTCTGATTTAATTGTCCTTGTCCTTGGAGCCAGGCTTCTCACAAGTCTTGTCCTGGTGATTGTGTGCATGTATTACTCTGTCGGACTAAGTCAGGGTCGAGATCATTTTATGTCAGGGAGAGCAAGAGAAGGATCTTTCATACAGTGACTTGCAAGCTTGAGCACGTGCTCCCAGATGACCAGGGTACTGGATTCTTGGGGCTGGGTTGCTGTTGCTGCATGGAATGCATTCAAGATGAAGGCCACTATCTTTTAACTTTCATTCTACTGGATCTGAGCGTCACAAGCCTGTCTGCAGGCGCAGTTTGTGTCACGTGAGTCTCCTGAGTGCACTGCTGCAACTGAGTCCAGGGGAGCTGTGGAGAATGACAGGCTGGTGATACAGGGCTGACTCATAGCCTCGCGTGCATGCTTCCGGTGCAAGTCTATGGGAGGTAAAAGAAGGATGCAGTGCTGCCCAGTCGTGCAAGCCGGCCTGATATTTTGGGTCAAGCCCAGCCTACAGCCACCCTCACCTTCTATGTTTATAAGTGATTTGTGAACTGCAATGTCTGGTTGCCAGTAGTTCGCCTTGGGGAATAGTTGGCCTTGGGGTGCTGCTGATGCTGCTGCACACACCTTACTTCAGAAGGGCCCCAAGCTATGCTGGTGAGTCAAGGTCACAGCTCTACAAATGTACAGCGCTCTGAACCATGATTGTGGCCCACAGAGGGAACACCGTTGTACACGCATGGCAGCCCGGCATGGCAGCCGAGCGCAATGGTTCGCAGGGCGTTGAAGGCCCCACCGCGGCCATGCCACCACCGGGGTGCGTTCTGAATCACCTCTCCAAGGAAAAACGTTAGATGTGTCAGTGAATGCCCACCGTGACAGCACAATATCATGTTTGGAATTAGGACAGGGATGGGGTTGATACCCATCAGTGGTATGGTGTGCCATTTTGGCGTGCTTGCAAGCACAACCTTATGTCCTGGTTCCAGGTCAGCGCCCCGTCAGCGCCACTTGGCAGCTCCAATTTTGGCTGAAGGCCAAGACGAGGAGGCTGGAGGAGAGAAAGCTCAGCAAACAGAAGTGATGTCTTATTCACATTTCTGTTGGTCCTAGTGAGCTCATGTGAAGCAATTATCTGCAGCAGGCGACATTTTGGAGGAATCGGAGGTTGAGCACTCTGCTGTCCACCGTCCATCCTCGGCAGACGGCAGGCTCTAGTAAGTCCAAGCATTCCTGTTTGATAAGCCACTGATCCTTGTAGATGCTGGGTCCTTTCAGAGTACCTCAGTCAAAAATCAGTTGGAAGGACCGTTCCCTCGGTGGAGGACGTGATCACCATTTACTGTACTTTTGCGCGTCAGGTCTAATGACGCGATAGTGCGCCTGAATTCCAAGAAAGCGTTTTGAACTTGCCTATTATTCATCCATGTGGGTGATTGGTAGTCTGATCCTCCCTGCAAGAAGTTCTGTTCAATAGATGCTAGCTAATGGCCACCATCGCAAATGGCAGGTCGTGTTCAAGAAGCACAGTTGATGACCGGGTCGTGTGTATGTGTCTGCTCATGTATGGAATTGATGCCTGACAGGTCTGCAGGACTCCGTAGTACTCTGTGCAAAGAGAGGACAACCCTGCCTCAGGGTGCTACTCAAGCCGAAGGCCGGTATATAGGTGGGCAGATGTCGTTTCCCTTCTTTATACCTGCGTTGTTGCTGGCATGATTTCATTGCTGCTGGTGATTGCATGGTCCCTTGTCATGTGCATCTGCTGCTGGCCTGCTTCTCAATGTGACCCACTCTGCACATGCATACTGCTGCTCTGTTGCTCGTGACTGCACAGCCCAGGAACTTGCTCACTAGTGTGTTGTGACCTGTCTAGGCATTGCTCCCGTGGAGCCAGCCTTGCTTCAATGCCGATGCATCGAGAGGCGCTAGAGCGCGCCAACAACAATAGAGGCAGCGAAGGTATCCACAATTCATGTCACATTTGCTCGTTGCTGCTTTGTTGCTGTCATGCTGCTCTGCTGCTGGTGGTTGCATGGCTTCTTGTCATGGGGATCTGCAGCCGCCCTGCTTTCCAGTGGGACCCATTCTGAGCATGGAGGTCTGCATCGCATCCTGCTGATTTACTCGCTCAAATTTGTGTTGCTGCCTGTCATGGGTGAGGCATGTGCTGATCTTCGGGGGTCACCCATGCGCAGGGATGGAGGCTCCCACACTCCCAAAGACCCAGGTCCCCCAAGCGGCGGGAACCCAGGCCGCCAAGCCTCCGCCAGCCCCCCCTCCGCCG
>JADEYI010000182.1_pt1 | contig 115875 bp, 159 predicted proteins | sample 8542331 | NCBI WGS metagenome assembly JADEYI01 (sample SAMN16510988, study PRJNA670497) | mine drainage metagenome | isolation source: biofilm near Copperflume 1 | place: Germany: Marsberg coppermine Kilianstollen | collected 2018-02
GGCGGGGGGCCATGTGGGCGGAGGGGGCGGCGTCGAGCTGTGCCAGGTTCTGGAGCACGGTGGTCTTGATGTGCTCCAGCTGCTCACGGCTGTTGGCGTTCTTCATGTTGCTCACGCTGATGCGTAGCCGGTGCGTGTCCATGTAGTAATCGTACGAGCGCAGCGCCTCCTCTGGCAGCCTGCACACATTCACCCACAGCCACTATCATTTTACATACACACAATGTGACATATGTCATATCTGCTGAGCACAATTTGCGAGTTCAAAAACACATTGCGGCATCTTTATCCTTGGAGGTTGTGCAAGGTCAATGAGGCATCCCACAAACCCCCCGCCGGCAGCCTGCTCGCATTCCCCGACAGCATTTAAGAATTCCTTCCTTCTTCACGGTGCCTGACTGATCTTTTAAACTCTGCAAGACTCTGCACTTTGTCAAGAAAGCCAGAGAACTTCCACACCTTATCTTCTTAGCACAGTGCATGGGCTTAGCAGAGTCCACAAAAATGATCAGGCACCCCAAACACCCCGACCAGCACCGTGACACCAACATTTGTTGCCTGCTTAATCTCCCGCGCATATGCCGATCACAGAAATCCCCCATCCACCTAGACAGCTTATACAAGCATTCCCCTCTCGATAAAATGATAAAAGTGCTTGCCCCTCCCCAAATTGTTGCGCACAGCCGCCAACAGCAGACAACAAGCACATTGTGAGCACACGCTGGTTCGAATTCTTGCCGATGCACTATGCTTACACCGGGAGGCAGCCCTTCCTTCCTGCTTGGCGCTCGCACTAGGTTGTATGTCTTACATTGTGTCTTGGTCTGAAATGAGTCTAAAAAGTGGGGGGCGCACTCGTCGGGCAGCTCCTGACCAAGCAGGCGGCCGGTCTCGTAGCACCAGCAGCGGGCAACGTTGCGCATGGTGTAGCCGCCGCCGCCCAGCACTAGCATTGGGACGCCAAAGCCGGCCAGGAACTCCATGCAGGCAGCGTGGCCCTGCAGGCTCAGGTTGAAGCAGCCCAGGCGGTCCCCCGACAGGCTGTCCGCGCCCCCGCACACCACTATCGCCCCCGGCTGGTACATCTCCATAACCTATGCAGTGGCTGGCTGTATTCACACAAATGTACACGGCAGGACGCTGCGGCTTACAGGGCAGCTTGACATGATGGAGGGACCTCAGCCGTTGGCATGCCAGTGCAGGCGTCACATGAGAACCGTCAGATGCATGCAAGGGTTCCAAGAGAATCACAATCTGCACCTGTACAGACAACTGCCTAGGCGGGCAGGCACGAAACCCCCTTGGATCCCGGGTGGCCAGCGGAGGCGCGGCATGAGCCTGCCGTCCGAGTTCAGCAAAATCCACAGGATCGACAGCTTGGCTAAATTGGTGCATTGCTGTCCCACAGATCTTTCGAGGCACCTCTCAAAACCCTGGAAGGGAGATCAGAGGGTGGTGCGAGGCGGAGAGGGGGCAGCGCGCACCTTCTGCATGATGGGCTCGAAGACAAACTTGTAGCTGTCATCGTCCATGCCCTCCTGCAGGGGCACATTGACGCTGTAATTCTTGCCGCCCTGGTACCCGACGTCGCCCAGCGCTCCAGTGCCGGGGAAGAAGTCGCCGTACTTGTGGAATGAGACCGTCATCACTCGGTCTGTCAGGTAAAAGGCCTCCTCCACGCCGTCACCGTGGTGGATGTCTATGTCCACATACAGCACACTGCGCCAAGGAACGAAAGATATTAAACATCACCTCCGGCCGCCACCATGTGCAATGCTCTCACAGTGTATTTCATTGTCATTCGAGATTGAATTCTAGTCAGGAATGTGTCTGGCAGGGCTGCACATCCGCTCGCTATGCAACAACATAGCGAGCGGTTGTTGCAACAACAACAACATTGTTGAGTGGTCTGCAAGCCTGCAAGCCTAGGAGGCGTCCACTGGAAGATAAGGCTCCCCAGAGATGACAGGCAGCGCTGGGTTGGCCCTCAATGAGCAAATTCCTGTTCTATCTCGGGAGGTGCATGGGCTGCTAAGGGTCGGTCTGATGATGAAAATGTGGTGACTCACCGCTGGTGCACTTTCAGCAGCTCCAGGATTCCCAGCACGATGTCGTTGATGTAGCAGAATCCCGAGGCCTCCGCCTTCTTGGCGTGATGCATGCCGCCTACAGATTGGAAGATCAAGTCATTCTTGCATCACTAAAATGTGGATGAACCCAGTGGATGAACCCAGATGCCAAGTGGAAAGGGTGCTGCCCCGCACCTGCCCAATTCAAGCAGATGTCTGCCTTCTGCTCGTTCATAAGCATAGCTCCGCCCACAGACCCCCCACTATACACCTGCAATCCAACAGAAACACGCGTCAGCAGCAACATTTGGAACGCAGGCCGTAAGAAACATGCAGAACCTCCCTTGATGCACGCCTGCTCTCTTGAGAAAAGGAAATGGAGCTGTACAGAAGGGTATGGCGATCAGCACGCACCGCGCAATAGTCAAACATGCCATCGAAGACTGGACAATCAGCCTCGCCGACTGGCCCTAGGTTGAAGCGGCGCATTTGCAGGATGAACTCATCCTGATTATCCGGGGTCACGCTATTGAGGAAGTCCACGTAATCTGCAGCAGAAAGGAGCCTTACAAAGGTGCAAACTGGAGCTTTGCACATCAGGGTGCAGATTACGCACTTTCACCAATGGAGGCTCCATGGCTCAAGAAGGAGTTAACTTTTCTGGACAAAGAAGGCATGCAAGAATGTGGCTCACCATCGCAGTGGAACTCCTCTATCTGTTCCTTGGAGCGCGCCTGCGGCCGGTGGACATACATCTTGGAGTTGAGGCCATAGTTTGACACCAGGCTGTGGGTGAGTCGCACCCTATGCGGCCGCATGGGGTTGCCGCCACCATAATTGTGATTTGCTGCAAGCCGCAACACAACACATTCAGAGTGGCTCGTCTGCACTTCCTTCTCTACCAACAGCTGGACCTTCCAAAGATGACTTGCAGCACCACTTATGAACCCTGTGACGAAAGAAACAAACGTCGCCATGACACTGTATTTGTGGACTTCTACACTTGCATGCACGGACAAGGCGCGCTCGCTGCTCAATTTCGGCCGGTGCAACAGATGGTCAGCGATCTTGGCTCAGAGACGATGGGGAAATCTGCTAAAGAGAGACTAGACCCTCGAATTCTGCCCGAAAGCTGCAAATACACTGAGCATAAGCCTAAAACAATCAAATGATGGGACGAAATTTTAAAGATGGACTGGTAATTGGGAATAATCCTCTACTTGGAAACACGCGTCACTCCCACGCGGCTAGTAAGGCCCGCCTAAGGAAGGTGCCTAGCAGCACAGATGGTGCAGCGGCACAATGCAATTGGCTAAGACAGGTTACGCACAACTCAAAACCATTCAAATATATTTCTTCACAAGGCAGCAGAAAGGGCCAAAATTACTGTCCATGCACAAGATGGAAGAAGATAACTTACTGAGCTCTTCATCGTAAAAATATCCGACAGTCTTATCCTTGAGACTCATGCTGATATGTTGCAGCTATCCTCAGTGCTTATCGCTAGATCCTTGCCAACGTGTGGTCACATCACCCCTGCTGCAATTGCCTGCCTGGGATCCCTTTGTTTTGCTATTCACAATCTTTGCACCTTTGCACCTGGCACCTTGTTATCATACTATAAGTAAAAAGAACTCCTTTGATTACCGCCTGGATTGTTTTGCGTTCCACCACCACATTTCACGCATGAGAAAGTTGGGACAACAAAGGAACGCCGTTGACAGCGGCGCAGCCAAAATAGGAGATTTATTTTCGTTCAAAAACCGACCAAGGGAAATCGCACAACTTAGCGCAAGAAGAGGTCGCTTTCATTTAAACATTCGGACAAAAGTCTTCTGAATATGTGTCGTGGGCGATCGCAATGAGTTTCTTGCTTCGAAAGTGTTAAGCCGAAAGATTTGACCTGGCTACTTGTTAACCCATGGCCCGAGACGACACGTAAGGTCGTTGTAACTCTAATAGAGCCGATCATTCTGTTCAGTGGCTGTTTTTTGCGGGATTGTGGCACATCAAGGGTGGTTGTCTGCCCGAGTTCTTATCAAATGATACGAAACGCCTTCCGCACTAACCTTCCGTGATACTGGGCTGTTGAACATGGCATCCAATGAAATGGGCTTGAGGTAACAAGTGAACTACTTCGTACACAAAATCGGGACATGAAATTCACTGATCGGCGCGGACTACTAAGTTCAGGGCTTACGTGCTGTTTGTGTGATCTAGGCGCCTGAAGGCTGAGCACCTGAAAAAGAGAGCGGAGACCGCGCTTCGCGAGGGAAATTACAGGGAGGCTTGGCATGGGTAGGTTACAATTGGGCATCATACACGCTGGTTGCTCCTTACTGGATGGCCAGTCATCGGTGCATACAGTGGTTACTGAATGTGTGAGGGATGCGCAGATACACAGAGGCCCTGGAATTGCTGCCGGACAAGATCAGCCGCAGCAAAATCTACTGCAATCGCTCTCTGGCCTATCTCAAGGCTCTGAAATATAGCGAGGCCCTGGACGACGCAGAGGGTGCCGTTGGGTGCAATTCCGAGTGGGGAAAGGCCCATTGGAGAAAGGGGGCAGCCCTTAAGGAGCTCAAACGAATTCCTGCTGCAGTTTCTGCGTTCCACAAGGCCTGCCAGCTTAGCAAAGGTGCATGAATCCTCCTGTGTAATTACCTCCTTTGGCCGTTCAGATCAGGTCTGAACAAATAGACTGAGAGCCCTGCAGCAATGTGGTTTTTGATCTGCAGCATCAGACACCTTCAGAGACTCTCACAGACGAGGTATTTGTGACTTGTGGCTGGCATCCGGGCATGCAGGGACAGCGAGCGAGGCAGAGTGTGACAGGATGCTGTGGGCTGTGATACAGCGGCTCACAAGGGAGCAGCTATGCCAGAGCATCCTTTTAATCATGGAAGAATTGGTAACCCAGGTGCGTGTGTTCATATGCCTCTATAATATGTTACTATAGTGGTCCGCACGTATAAGCTTGCTTCAAAATGCCTGGCCTCTACTGTACATTGTCTGTGAACCTGCTATTATTTCCCAGCTCCCCAGCCCCCTCATTTTGCAGCTCGATTTGGATTTAGGCAGACCATATCTCTTTGGCCACATTTTCTCAGGCGCTCCTCTACTTTGGGCGGACTAATCAGGTCTGAACAGGCAGCAGAATAGACAGTCGTGGGTTGGAAGTGCAGGATGTTGTGGAGAGGGCTAGAGTTGAGGCAGTGACCGATGGTGAAATGTTGGAAGCTTCCTTCAGGCTGCTGGCCCTGGAGCACAAGGGCTGCCCCAAGCCTGGCCCCTACTATAGGTGGGCAACTTGCTCTCTGAGTGTTCTGTTCTGTTCTGTTCTCTGACATCTGATTAGCCTGAGTTGGCTGGAGTAGATGTGACCGAGTGACTGACTGACTGGGTCTACGTGACAAACGTGTATTCAAACGATGTGATCCTCAAAGCTTTCTGAGTCGTACATGACAACGTTGTTTTCACTTGTCCCTCCTGAGATGGGCAATGATCACGTCACAGGGCATACCAGCGGTGGCTCAAAGCCGGCATGCCAGCGGCAGAAGCTTACATAGAGCGCTCTGCTATTTACAGCATGGCCAAGTGCTACCTCCAGGCAAGCCTCACAAGCCTGCCTTTTGAAACACAAATTAAAACTCTTTCATTTGGATCTCAAACTTTCATATGCTCACGAGAATTATCCTTTAGAACATGCAGCTGCACAGAGTCCCTCAAACGCTCAGTTTACTTCAAAAGTGTGCTTAGGACAGAATTGTGGCCTGCAGGGGAGAGTGGATGCTCAAGCAGCAGTGGATGCACTCCTAGAGCAGCATAAACAAGCAGGTGACAGCTGCAAAACACAGCCGGAGGTGGATGCGCAGTTGGCGAAGGCATATCTGCGGCTGGGCGAGGCCTATCTGGCCGAGAGGGAACACCCTGACAGGGACTGCAGGAGGGCTCTCGAGGTGCAACCTGTTCATTTCCACTTCTACTGAAACGTGGGATTGTTGGCACCTTTCACACTCATGAGCTCCCTTTGTCACTTGTGTCAGTGCCTCAGTCCAGTCACTGGACTTCAGTGACCTGAATATATGATGCAAATGCCTGCCCAACCAGCTTGCCTTCTAACGTGTCAGCGCTAGTTGGTAATACCCTCCTCAATCCCAGCGAATGGCAAGTGGGTGCAGGTTTGCCAGCCAGGCTTGCCCAGTGCCCACTGTATTACCTGGCCAAAACAACAAGCACGCATGCAACTCTAGACTCTGCAAGGGGTGAAGACCACGGACTCCCCCTTTCATTTACCTCTAATTTCTGTGCAGGCGTTCATTCGCGGGTTGGAATTTGATCCGCGCAGCGAGCGGCTGAGGGAGCTTAGGACGGAGACAGAGGGCGAGCTGACTGGGCAGGAGATCACGGCAGTGCTCGACGGGCTGCGCACAGCGGAAGGGAATGCACCGGACGGCTGCTCGCCAGCCAGGCTGTTCAGGGTGGATATAGCGCTGCGCTACCCGCAGGTGTATTTCATTCACTTACAACTCAGACATCATACCTCTCTGACCAAGCAATATGAATTTGCTGCCACAGTTCATGCCCATAGAGTGTTCACTCAAGACTGTGCCTCTGTCAATCACTGGTATTCAAGATGGAGGACTGTATGTCTCTTGACATATCAGTTGCAACAAACGGCTCAGCAAAGTGGATTACTAATCTGGATAGGATCTGGAACAGCGATGCAGCCAGACCATTGTGTCGAGTCCTGCTCCCGGAGTGTTTATCTCACCACTGGTAGGCAGGGCGCAATTGGCACTGCAAGTAGCCCAGAAGTGGAGCGCAGATGCGGAGACCTGGGAGGGTGCTCTGCCAGATGCATGAGCACTGCTGAGGCAGGTGACTCACCGGCTGATGACTCAGCGGCTGATATGGCGCGCAGGCGACGCACAGGGGATTTGGAGCTAGGGCGCGCAAGGCGCTGCGGGCAGCGGTCGCGCGGGCGGCCGGCCTGACCGCACCGGCAGTGGCGTTCGACGGCGTGCGGCGGCTGGTGCAGAAGGAGAGCGCCGCCGGCATCGTGGTCCGCGTCTGCGCAGAGACCGGGCCCGACATCCTGGCTGCACAAATCCTTGTCACAGCGCTCAAGGTGACAGCCAAATTGTTAAGGCACTTAACAGACTGCTTGTATGTGCTTGCAAACGACTGACATAGCACCAAGCCTTGCTTAGATACGCTGAAGAGGCTGCAAAATAGCTGCTATTTCAAAAAGATGCATGTGTGTGCACATAGGACCCAGGAAGACATGATCCCTCTTATGCCATTGGCCCGAGTGCTTGATTGACTCGGTACTCACTCTGCATGCTGCACACTGGAAATCATAAGAGCAAGTGCATGTATCAGAAGCACCTGGACTGACTGTCGTTCACCCTTTCCATGCCTGCCAGGAGAACCCTCAGGAGCTTCTTGGAGGGGAGGTTCTAGCTGTGATGCTGGGGCAGATGGATGCCAGCGCCCTGGAGGCAGAGATAGTGGATGTCACACCAGCACGCTGTGAGAATCATGATGTATCAGCAGGGCCAGATTCGGCAGATCTCAGCATGGTGCCGGTGCGGATCAGCGTTGCCCTTTTTGATTGCACCTGCTCAGTCAGCCTTTCTCATTCGTCCTCATCTGTTTGCTTAAAGAAGGGAGCACAAGTGTGTATCTGGTGCCGTGAATACTGGCTAGGGGCCTTGATGCCCCTTATCTGTTCAGCAAGAGACCATGTTGCATTCCAACAAGGCCTCCTCAAAGCCACTGAGTTCGCTCAGGATGCAGCCGCCTGGAGCCAAAAATTCGACTGGCAACTAATGTTGACCCCCAGTTGACTCACGGAGCCCCAGTTCTGCCACGTAAGCAAAATTCTCTATCACGGGCAGGCGGCGCGGCCGAAGTTGGAGCTGGAGGTGCCGTACCGGATGTACCGGCTGACGCGCGGCGACGGCGGCGCGCTGGAGCGGCCGGACAAGCACCCTTTCTGCATGTCGCGCGTGTTCTACGACGGCGTTGACCGCCCCGAGGAGGCCTGGGCCCAGCTGGCCGACGGCTTCTGCCGCTGGCGCCAGACCGGCTCCGAGGTTAAGCTCATCGCGCTCAAGGTGCGGGTTTTTGCCTCCTGTACGCATCCTTGTCCTCAGGAGCAACATGATAATTTACAAGACCCAGCGTTGGACAGGGTGACTGAGCGTATTTGGACGAAGCTAGCCTTTGAGAGAGAGGCTGGCAGCGTGGTGATCATAACCGTGCTGGAGCATTATCCTGCTTTGCAGATGCACCGCCGGCAAGGCTGAGCAGGCTCCATTGCATCCGGCTGCGCATGCATTTCTTTCTGTAGCAGCATTGAATGGCTTTTGTAGCAAATAGAAGTTCCTGTTGTAGCAGATGCTGACGCATGTGGGAAAATGTCGGCATGTGCACGCAGGTGCCGGCAGATGTCCCACCGCGCGAGCTGGCGGTGAGCTTGGAGCCATTTCTCATCCGCGTGGCACATGCGCTCAGCGGAGAGGTATATCACCGAACCACTGCTCTGGCATATTTCGGATGGGTGGTTTCGGTGTTACTGCAGAGATGATCAGCTTCAGCTTTAACATAGGAAAGGCAATAGCAAATCAGATGTCCAGAAGAGATTCTGAAATAGCAAAGGGTCACCTTCGCATGAGCAGAACCATATTGGTTGCCTTTGCCCGTGCAAAGCACACTTTCTAATCCTCAGATGATTGTGCGTGAGTCAGCTTGTAGCCCAGACAGGTACAAGACCCGGCCCATAATTATTGACCGAACCCTGTGCACATTACAGGTGTACCTTGAGGGAGACCTGGAGCGCGGCATAGTGCCGGAGGAGAGCGTGTGGATGCACGGTGGCGGCACCGGCGAGGACGGCTGCCTGCTGCTGCTGCGCAAGATGAACCTCGAACTGCTGCGCAGGTCGGCTTGAACACTTTGCATTGCCCGATGTCCCTGCGACACCCACTATATGATTGAGGCTCCACTAGGGGCAGCAGTATGATGGAGGGTCTGCAAGGAGAACGGCGCCCCACCTTGCGGCTGTGGCCATTTGCGTCGCCGCCAAGGTACAAACAGCGCCTTCTGATGTGCATTCTCCTTACCACTGCTCTGGAAATTTGGTGCGCATGTGGCACATGCAGGCACTGGATGCACAGCGAGATGTGGTGGCCGCGCCTGTTCACGCACCATGCAGACATTGCATGGGACGATTACGAGAAGAACTACAGCGACCTGCCGGCTGAGGTGTGTGATGTACACTATTAGAAAGATGAGTAAGATTGCAAATTGAGGATTGCAGGTGGATGCCGACAAAGACAGACCAGATTCATGACGATAGCTTAATAATACAGATGAGCCTGCCTCAAGTGAAAGACATAATTAGTCACTCATCATCCGTGTGACTCTCGGTCATGCATTGGTAGTCACGTCATTTCTCTCGGCACTCAAGTGACTGGGAGGCCACGAGCCCGCAAATCCCTATGCGCGCTGCAATGTTGTCTAGGCCACAAAATACCGCGAGGCAGCGAGTCCTCCCTTCTTGGCGCTCACACTGCCTTGCATGCCTGCAGTGTGTCTTACCATACATTATACTGAGGGCGGAGATTTATCATTGTGACCAGGTTCTGGCGCCGCACCGGGCGGCCGAGATTGCGCGCGATGCCGTGCGACGGGTCGAGGCCGCCGAGAAGGACAAGCGTGAGGTTCTGCAGGCGCGTTCCCTCTCCACATGCCTGAGCTCGCAACCTGTGCACCCGGGCGAGTAATCAAAAGATGCGCGTGTTTTTCCAAAGTACAGTGGCATCAATACCTTTTGTTGGAATGGCTGTGCTTCATGGCTGCTTCAGCTGTGCTGTGATGGCTGCAACAAGCACTGGGGATAAAAAATAGGTGTGGTGCTGATCCAAGCACATTCACATTCTAAATACTGTATACTGATGCTTAGAGATGAGCAGCTTTGGCTGAATGGCAGCCGCAGCCACTTTCTGGCCTTGACATGAACACTGCAATGAGTTTTTAACACCCCCTGATGAATATAGATTGCTCTGATGATCTGAAGTACTGCTGCTGATGGCAGGAGAGGGATGACCTGCGCAAGAGGACGCGGCAGGAGCGTTTGCACTTCATGAGGTTTGGGGTGAAGAAGAATTGGGTGCAGCTGCACAGGGAGAGTATGGCGATCAGATATTAATTTGTTGTGCGCATGCGATATTTCACACGATTCCATCTGATGCAGTCTCCGATGCGAGTCTCTTGTATGGTATTCCACTCCTGCTGATCTTACAGCGTTATTCTGTTGACGCACAGCACAAGACAAATACAACACAACTGTTCTTCCATTGTTGAGTCGTTGAAGCAATAAGTTCAAAATAACGCAGCAGCACCTCATGAGCTGCAAAAACCTCGACGTCAAGTTCAAACGTGTTCCACTTCCCACCTCGGTCGTTGCAGCAGCTTCTCATTGCCCCAATAACACCCGTGGCATCAGCCGACACCCTGCCACCCAATACTACAGGAAGAGGGTTCCCGGTGAGGATTTGCAGCAAGCATCAGCATTTTGCACCAAGTTTCAGCATTGCTCAACAACAGGTACAGCAGTCTGCATATAAAGAAGTGCAAGCGCAACCACAGCTGCAGTGAGCGCAGATGCCAGCTCAGCACAGCCGCTGGCGGATCATCGCCTGCCCTTCTTGGCCTTCTTGCCCTTGGGCTCCTCGTCCACTTCCTCCTCAGCTCCGCGCTTCCGGTCCTCCCTGCAACACCAGACTCCACGCTTAACATCGTCCTGCTTTTGTTCTTCACTTTCATCATTTTGGAATTTCATGCGCTGGGAAGAAGAACGCCAGTAGACTCAAAATGCCCATTTGCCCAATGCAGAAATGAGAGGTCCCGCATGCAAATGGTCTCCAGTGCTCGAGAGCTCCAGCATAGGGCGGGCCCCAGCAGAGCTGCCTGCCAGGAGAGCTTAATTAAAATGTGCAAGCAGGGCGGCTCCTGGATACAGCCTCACAGGGGTGAGCCCCACTGCACTGAACCCCACTTCACCACCCTATATGCCGCCTTTATCTGCAGCAGTGCTACAGTTTGATCACAGCCAGTCAGGAGGGAATGGCGCGCACCGGATGGCCTCCCGCTCCAGCTCCTCCCAGCTCATGCCCTCCTCCTCCTCGTCCTCCTCACTGTACTCCTCCTCATCTTCTTCATCTTCATCCTCGTCCACGTCGCTCTCATCCTCGTCATCGTCGCTCTCCGCCTCCTCTTCTTCCTCGCTGTCCGGCTTGAACTCGTCTGCGCGCAGCAGCAAGGAAAACCCATTGAAGTTCCTTGGACTCGCATGTGTGACAAATATTTAACTCATTTTGTGGGCAGTCCTCTGCTCTTGCATCCTCATACTGCATGTTGCAGGGGCATCGAGCTCATGCGCACGCACGAGCGCATATAATAACAGCACAGAGCTTCTGTGCATCCAGATGATGGCCTCTAATTGTGGTGGAAAGTTGCTGCACGGGTTGGTCAACCACGCAAGGCCGCACTGGAGCTTGTTTTATATCAGGACCCGTACAGGCCCTCAAGGGCTTCCCAGAGTACTTTGAGATCTTTGGGACATCGAGAAGCACAAGCTGTCAGCAGAATGGCCTTCCGTGTCACCCCAAGGACAAATCATATTGACAGCCTCCGCTTTGTGAGCCTGGATGCTGGCAGCTTCTGCTGGCCCAGTGCCGTCTGCTTGGAGCACGACATACAGCAATGTTCTGGCACATGCATGCCTGAAAAGGCATGCATGCCATCATGGCTGGCTGTGACAGCAGCCGCTGCAAGGGAGCATCACAATTAAGCGCCAAGGTCGCACGGCCCGCATGCATGCTTGGAGAACATCATGTTCTTGGGTTCCCAGGGGAGCGTAAGGATCTTCAAAAGGAGGTTGAAACAAGCACGCACCCTCCTCCTCGGATTCGTCCCCTTCTTCGTCGTCATCGCCTCCCTCTGCGTCTAGGAAGTCCCAGCCGCCATTCTCCACAAAACCCTCCGGGTCCTGCGCATGCATCATTGCCGGTTCCTCAATCGCTACCACAAGACTGTCACTGCTCACAGTGGCTTTAAAAGTTATCCATGCTTGCAAGATTACTCTCCCTCGTTCGCTGCCAGATGATGGTCTGGCTTAAGAGATTGCAAATTCAACGATGCCTGCAAAGGACAGTGTCAAGCCCTTGCAGAAAGTCCGTTTTACAACTAGATGCATAATTGGGCGTAAATGTCATGCGCGGGGCAGCAGCTTCGGTTGCAATGATCGGCTTGCGCTGCACAGGAGAGAGACTGCGAGAAGGCCTGTGGCATCAAGCTCTGCATCACAGACAGCGGGGCAGCAGACTTTAAGAGGAGAAGTGGCGCACATCAGTGATGCTCTTCAGGATGGGCTTCCAGTTCAGGTTCATCTTGGACTCGTAGTACTTGATGTTCATCGAGGTCAGCCAGTCCTGCACACGCCAAATGGACAGTCACTGACTCAGCCCTGACTCAATCCAGAGAATTCCACTCTGTGAATGTGTTGCTGCCCATTTAAGTGGGTCATTCATATGCATGCAAAATCAAAGAACCCATAAACGTGTGCAGCTTGCAAAATCGAAGTGCAGTGATGAAGTGAAAGACAGGGCGCACCCTGATGGTGTCAAGAGACTGCTGGGGAATGGCGTCGATGCGTATCACGTCCTTCGTCAAGTCCTGCACAATACAGCCCACAGTCATGCAATAATGCTTGCACACTCTTTGTTGGAGGCAGCGCGCATGTTGCTGCGCAAGTAAGTTGAGCACATCTCAATGGCACGACAAAGAGCAGGGAATGACAGGCAAGACCAGGACAAATCTGAACCCCAGCCTGGAGAACAAACGCCCCAGCCACTGCGGAAAGTCCTCTTGTCCAAGGGGACTTTTGCGCTCACAGGCATACTTTAGGACAGACAGTCCTCACTGACGCGCACAGCAAAGAGAAATATGCCATTTGCAATTTTCTGCCAAGGGCGTAGGCTGCGCGCACTGCCCCTGACTGCGCAAGTGCAAACAGCTGATGAGGCGGGGGATCTGAGCGGCCATCGCGGCGCACCTCAGGCACGATGGCCATGCCAAGCTTTTGCAGCCTCCAACTGTATGACCCTAACATCATCAGTCTACGCATCTGTGACAGTGGCGCACCTTGGGGACGATGGCCATGTCGAAGGCGCGCAGGCCGAAGCCGACACGTTCCAGGTTGACCACGTTGATGTCGGCCAGCGTGATGACCGTGAAGGGCATCTCGATCAGCTCCACCAGGCAGTTCACCGTGGGCATGATGAAGCCCGTCGTGCGGTGGGGCACGCCGCTGAAGCCCAGATCCCGGAAGGGGATCTCAAACTCCAGCTCCAGGTCCCTGTAGCGACACGCCATCGTTATTCACCATCAGTCATTGACAAATCATTCAGCAGAAGTCATCAACAAGTCATCATTTGTCGTTCGTACAGCTGCCACCCGCGGTCTTGGCAGCGGGCTTGCACCCCTGGTAAGGCTCCTGTTGGGAATCTCCGGAAATACTTCACACCCTCGGCACAGCACAGCAATGATTATGGCAGCAACATGGAACAAGTTTCGATTTTAAGGCAGTGGCAGTGTGAATTCAGAAATGCTCACGGCGCTCACCCGTAGTCTCGCTCCCACACATCCTGCTGCACGTGCTTCATGAAGCTCTGGAAGGTCTTGTTGATCTGTGCACACCACACACAGGGCCATCAGGCACCATCTTGATCCAGAGAGACGACGCCAGGTGACAAGTGTCACGTCCCAACCCCACTAAACATGACAGCCATGCATGCAGCACCGCTTTGATCCTTCGGTACGGCACCACTGGAGCTCGCCGTCAACCCTGATGACAGACAGCATAAAGGGAGTAAAAATAGGAAAAAGAAGTCAAAGCCGCGCACCCGGTTTTTGGCGTCGCGTTCGCGCTGCTCCTCCTCGAGTTCGTCGGGGTCGTACATGGAGCGGCGGCCGGCGTCGATGGTCTGCACGCTCTCCATCACCTCCGTGTACAGCTGCACGTCCATTGTCTTCTTCTTGCCCACCTGCGCGCACACGCAGCACGCGCGGTCTTATCATGCAACATGCCAGTCCCGTGTCATAAATGTTGCTGACATCCTATGAGACGTAGTCATGTGTCCCATTGCGTACAGTGTGATGGGAGAGCGCTCTGATATCACATGCTTCCTTGCGCAGAGATGCCAGTGGGCCTGTGCTCAAAGAATTCTGAGGAGAAAGCTCTGCTGATGCATCATGACGTGGCTATGGGCGCTGGTGCCAGCATTGAGTAGCCGGACAAAGGCATGCGACGTGGCAATGTCACTTGCTACCTATCATGCAAAAATACTCAGGAGAATGGAGAACTTGGGGAGGGACATAGAGGCAGGGGGCGCGCCATGATGGGGTCGATGAGGTGGAAGTGCAGCAGCGTCATCATCTCATTCTCAGCCGGCTGGAAGAACGCATGCCGGATGTTCCTGCGCAGCACACCACCGGCACATTAATCTCATGCATTCCTCGAGTTGCCAACGGTGTTTGTTAGTATATTGCACAATGGAATTCAAGACACTTACCAACCATGTTGACTGACAAAGCAAGCCACAAACACTATCAGGAAGCAGGGGCACCCAGCAGCTACAAGCTGGGTAACTTGCAAGGGGTAGCACTTTTCAGACGATAATGCAACATCATATTACACGAAAAAATTGCCAGTTATTGGGACCAGTTCAAGATGACAGCATGATGAGGCCAGGATGCAGCGCGCACCTGTACATGATGTCCAGGGTCTCTCCCTTGGGAGTGGAGTAGCGAAGACCGTTGGCATGTGCCTCCAGCTGCCCAGTCATCTTGCGGCCCTTCCCGCCAAACGCCGGCCGGATCCACACGTCGTTCAGGGTGTACACCCGCCCCTGCTCGCATCCAAATCCGAAATCATCATGTATGACTTTGGACAAGTCCACCTGTCCACCCGCCTCTGCCAAGGTATGAAGTGGAGCTCATGGACATGTATTGGAACGCACTGTGCCGCATCGCCGGGACAGGTGTAAAATCAACACAGACTGAATTGCAGGAAGTGTACTGCGCCTCTCGACTCCACGGCAGCGCTCTAAAAGTGTACAGTAATGAGCAAGCAAAGAGCTACCGCATGCCGTGCTGGCAAGCTGGAAAGACTGAGTGAAGGGCACTGCAGGTGCAGGCCGGAGGAGAGACAGTGCAGTGCTGTACCTTGGCCTTGATCAGGCGCTCCTGCTGCACGAGGGTGGCTCGCTCGGCCCTCTCCTTTTCGCGCTGGCTCACACTGCTGCGCAGCACCTTGATCTCCTGGACTATCTGCACCCGCCGCATGCACACACCGTCACAATAATGCAAGTAACGAAATGAGCGATCATCAACTTCTGGGAGTTTGTGGGCCTCTGCGGGGGCATTGCGGCTTCCAAGTCTAATCCACCGGATCTTGAGGCACCACCTTGACCTGCTATACATGCATCTGAGAGTGGCCCACATTGGAGCATCAACTGGAGTGCTAATTGAAAGCAGCAGGGCATTCTTGAAGTTTGCAAGCTGTCCCAGGCCACCAGATGCGATTTATTTTTTGACACTGCAGCAGAAAGACATGCCTTGGTGGCATGGCGGGTGTCAGAGGTGCGGTAGGAGAGCTCCTTGAGGAATATGGCCTGAGGGAACTTGACGCCCGGCTCAAACGTGGGCCCAAAGTTGAAGTTTAGCCTGATGTAGGCGTGGTCTCCGTCCTGCACAGTGTACCACTTCATGAGACCTTTCCAGGGCAAGCGGTCTGCATCAAGCCCTTAATTTTCATGGAAAGGCGACCTTTTATCGTTCTCCGGGAATGTACACAGGTGAACAGTCGCTTCGAGTGTGATGAGGTCAGTGTTGTGGCAGGACAGGAGGCCACATATCCTTATAAAAGGAAGCTTACATCATACAAGAGGTAGTAGCGGGATCTTGATGAGAGGAAGATATGAGCAACCAGAGGACATCACAGTGAGGACATGATGGAAGGACGCTCGCAGCCCTCACCTGGTTGTTGGAGACGTTCTTGACAGTGAGGATGTGGAAGGGCACCATGAGGCCGTAGATGGGCACCAGCAGCGACTCATTCTTCTGGTCCACCTGTAAGTAGTCAGCGATACACCAATGAGGGGCTGGCGACACAGCTCTCCTCTGAACCCGCTCCAGCAGGACACACATCTTGCTTCCTCACATCAATATAGACATATTTGGGTTTCATTTGTATCCCGGAGCACCTGAGGCACTTGAAGTTGCTCGAAGAATCTCGCGAGCTTGACCATGCTCATGAGGTTCCCGAGTCACATCAAAGGCCAGTAGTGGTGGATCTGAAAGCAAGGCAAGCATATAATGTGCAATGAAACAATGTGCCAATGGATCAATTGTGCCACTCTGCATTTCCATGCGGCCATGTCTCCGCACTTTATCCTTAAGGACTGGAAAGCATGTTAGAACAAGAAAAAGAAAAAAATGACAATAAAACCTAATGATGGTGTCATCCCACAATGAAGCAGGCACAGAATTTCAGCGAATGTTATTTACAAAGAGGGGCGTTTAGCATGTGCAAGAGGCAATCAAAGAGCGGTGCACCCACTCGGGGCTGTTGTGATCTGTGGGCCCCGAAATAACCCTCACCAGACGTCTGATCTACCTAAACTGTTCCAGCTGAGGCAGAACCAAGGCATGCCTGCATGGCCAGTTCGCGAGTGGAGGGGATTTCGTCGATGGTCTTGTAGGACTCCAGAGCGGACGCCTTGCGGCCGATGGTCGCGCCCCCGCTGCCGGCCTCGCTCGCCTTGAGCGCTCGCAGCGTGTTCTCGTTCGCGTTGCGCAGCAGATCCTCCTGGTTCTCCTTCTGCTTCCTCCTGCGAGCACAAGGTGCATGCAGGCTGTCAATCCCTGATTCACATTCAAACAAGATTGCACAATCTTCAGCCCTGGCGACTAGTGCAGGTTCAGCAACAGCTGCACTGCTTAATTGCCTACGCCCAACAGCCGCATGAAGGCCGGCAAGGAACTGCCTTCAGGCTCACGAGACTACAAAATCTCCCCACCACGTGCTGGATACACAGTTCGATGTTCGTTGAAAACTTTAGACTTTGGAGAGTTGGGCCGATTGTTGCCCCATGAAGGGAGCAAGGCTAGTTGCTTCAGGCAGCAGTAAAGGGTGCAAAAGAACAGCACGGACCATGCAGGTGCCATGCAAGACTGCTCTGTATTACAGCAGTACTATGTACATTCGCATCAATGGCGTCTCCAGCAGCTGTGAAGAACTGGGCTGCACCAGACATGCACAGTTGATGCAGACGTCATTGATGCTCAGCTGGGATTCTGGTGCTGTCATACAGAACAGCCTTCACTTGTGTGCACTGTGGTCCGAGCCAGGCATGCGCACCGGTCCTGGTCGCGTTCCCGGAACTTGTTGTCCTCGCTGCGCAGGTTCTTGTTGCCGGCAAACACATCCTTGTCCCTCGGCGCCTTGGGCGCAGGCTGCTTCTCCTCCTCCTCCTCATTCTCCTGCACGAGCAATTTCCACCATTCACATCATCACACTTCCATTTGTTTTTTGAATTTTAAAAAATGTTTCAAAAAAGTTATCACGCCACCAGGATATCACGCAAGTTTTGGTTGACATCAGGGTAGCCTGGCGCTGTGACAGAGTATACAGCTACGCCAAAGCAACCCTGACACTGCGACCCAGAAAGGAGCTACGCCAAGGCGACCCTGCCAAAAAAGGACAGGGACAGATGCTAGCCACAATCTTGGAAGATGTGGCCCCAATTCCCTTACACTCATAAATGGTGCAATAGCTTCTCCAATCCCATCAACACTTGTCGGGGCCTTCTGTGAGGATGGGGATCACCTTGAAGTAGTAAGCAACGTCGGCCCATGCGCGTGGTGCTAGGCTGGTGAGGCACTCAGCTGCCTTGCCTTCCTCGGCTGGCACATAGTAGGTGTCTGCCACTAGCAGTGCATACTCCTTCGCCTGACCCTCACCAGGGTCCGACCTCTCCAGACCGCTCACACCTACAGGCATGCGGTGTTTGGCCGCCTTATCTGGCACCTTGAATCGAGCATTAATTCGAATTCACCATAGTCAGTCTGACGTTGCTGATGCTTCTGGCACTCCTCCTCAAATTGTGCCATCTATGACCTGCCAACTCTTGCCATTTGAAGAGCACCCACCCAATCACGCTCCCCTGGTCACTTGAGAAAGGCGTCTATGCTGCAGGTATGTAGGCAGGCTCCAGGATTGCAGAGCTTATATAATGGTTTCACCAAGTCCATTGCGTTTTCCTGGTTTCCGTTCTTGGCTGAGAGTTCCTTGATAGAGCAAAAACCACTAGGTGCCTTTTCCTGGTCTTAGGAGTGCCAGAGTGAAGAGAAGGCGCGCACCGATGCTGAGGTTGAAGATCATGCCAGGCTTGATGAGGGTGGCGTTCTTGGCTGTGAGCCCGTAGTGCATCTCGCGCAGCTCCGTGCCCAAGCTCCACCCGATGTTCTTGAAGAGCTTGGCCACTAAGTGACCCTGCCCCGCATCCTGCCATACACACATACCACATCAGCGACCTCAATCTACTTAGTGTCTCCCTCCCATTCCCCTCACTTCGCCTCCTCAAATATCCACCTACAATCACGGCACCAACGCACCCCTCTCGACACAGCCAGCCCCTCATGGCCCGCTCCTATCGTTCCATGCGTCATGCATGCAGCACCCAAGCATCTCTACTACATGTAAATAGACACTCATTAAAACACATCAGCCCGGCTGGCGGGGGACGGCACAGATCTCAAACACAGTGCCCACGGCTGATTGGGTCTTGCTTGGATCTGGCGAGTCCAACAAGGGGTAGGATTTGTGGCAGCCTTTACCTGCAGCTTGGCTGCAGAAGCACCTTGCCTCTGGCAGGAAAGCATGGAAGATTAAATACACCTCATGGCTCAATCTTGACACACTTCCAGGAGATAGCACACCTCCAGTGCTTTGACGGCGGCGCCGAAGACATCGGAGCAGGGAGCGCCGGGCACGAGCGCCTTGCTGGCGGCTTCAAGGGCCGCCAGCAGTGCGGCGTACTCATCCTGCTGCGTCTTGCTGGGGTCCACCAGGTATGTGCGCCCGATGTTGGCGCAGAACTGGAGGTACCTGGCGCCTGCATGCCAGCAACCCCACTCAAATTGTGAACAGTGCTAGACGATGCACAACTTTAGAGTAATTTATATCTTGAATCCCCTGTTAGCCCCGCAAGCTGGACGGGGAGAAGTGCACAGCCTGAGATGCGCGCGGCGCAGCCGCCGTGACACATCGATCCTTGCATGCATGCATGGCAAATGAGCCACGTGCATGCAGAGCCATCAGCCCAGTTTGCTTTTGCAGATGTCATTTTCTGCTGCTGCCCTTGCGCGAGCTCGCAGCCCTGCTGCCTTTGAGCCACGTGCTTTCCCTAGACATGCAGGCATCTCCCCCACTCCCTGCTTCACGGGATGCCAGCATGTCTAGGAATGCCTGCATGCCATGCGCGGACATGCTGCTCTGTGCATGTTGTGGACAGCAGGAGACTCAGAATGAAAGTGTAGATTGTCACAGCATGAGGGAATGCCTCACCGATGCCCATGAGAACCACGTCGTACTGCATCGGCCGGTCATCGTTGACGGCGCTGGGCCGCAGGTCGTACACGCCGCCGGACTGCACGATGGGCGGGTAGGAGATGTCCACGTTCTCGGCCTTGAGCTTCACCTTGCACTTGGAGGGATCCCTGACCGCATCCTCGATCTTGCTCCCGAATTTTGTGTGCTTCACCCTCTTCTCCTCGTCAATGATGCCTGCACACCCATGCACATGGGTTGGAGTGCCCCATAGACCAAACCAGAACTGTCTTCAAGCATCCCTGCCTTGCGTGTCATGTGATAGATTGCCCCACTTAAGAGGTCATCTGTTGCCTTGAGATGCAGAGGAATACATACAGCTCTCTTTGCACCTCCCGCAGACTCCATCAATACGTTGCAGCAGAAGTAAGACATACTTGCACACCAGCGCCTGCAATGAACTGTGCATGCCCACATCATAGTGCATCTAATTCAAGAGGGCCTTTGCCGCTCCAAGCAGCCCATTGGGCACCTGCTCATGCAAATAATTCAGCTCTGAGGCAGTGCATGACAAGTGTGCTGGTGCACATCTCCTTGGATGGCCATATGTGTGAAAGCCGGATCCATAGTGTATCTTCTGGCTGTCAGAGGGAAACAAATTGCTGAATAACATGGGGGCAGGCGTTTTAGAGGCCAGGGGTGGAGCCGCACGTTCGAGCTCCCCCACAGAAAAGTTCTTCATGGCGCTGGCGGCCAGGAAGGCAGCCTTCTTGACCTTCTGCACGTCCACGGCATCCTTGACGGCCAGAAGCTCTGAGAAGCCGGCCGCCACGTCAGTCTGCTGCAGCGCAGCGTCCTCCAGTAATTTCATCCAGAGCCCTGCCACCTTTCCCAGGGGGTTTTGCTCCTGCACAAAACACCTAATGACGCTTTGCATTCTGCAGTGATCATTCTTGCAACAACAACCATTTATTGCCAAAAAGGGAAAATTTACGGTGACAAATCTATCTCATACTAATGAAGGCCCAAAATATTAATCCTGTGACCAATTTGAGACCAGATTTGGAGAGCTATAGACAAGCCCACCCCAGAGGAGCATGCCCCTGGCACTTTTTGATGCCAGGAAACCTCCATAACTTGATTTGAGATGTCCTGCACCGCCAAGGGTGCGGGGTCTAGATGAGTACAAGTACAACAGTGATGCTACGCCCTGGACATCTTGCACTGCTTGAGAGATAGCACAGAACACTCGGCCAACAATTGAGCCTCTGCCCCAAAACAAGCATGTTGAGACTGTGGTTGCGATGAGATTCAACATTGCTCAAGTTCATCCGCTGCACTGACTGCATGCTCTGCAGCAACCCTCTGGCTCCCTTTTCCATTGAGCACACGCTATTCGTGGGATCAGCTGTTCAGGGCATTACACAAAACGTACCTTTTGGTGTAAGCCCAGAACTGGCGAGTCTGCAGATGCACGGATCACGTCCAACAGCTCGGTGATCTGTGTGCTGCCGTCTTCACTCTTGGGCCTGGGGTGCATCACCATCTCCACGCCCACCCTCTCCTTGCAGGGTGCCGCCAGCTCGCTTATTAAGGCAGCTGCACACACAAACGGCAAAGGTTACCTCTTTTCCGGCCGCGATTCTGTTCATTGTACTACACCAGGATCAGACACGGCATTTGGCACACTTCCTCGTCACAATTTTGGGTGTGGAAAAGGGCAGATCAGGGAGAGCTGGGGATGGAAAGGGGAGCACCCTTTTTCCCGCTTGACAGCACGTGGAGGGCCTCCTTTGTGAAGACAAGGATTGTATCTGCAGGTACGCACACACATGAATGTCAAGCCTTGCAGGAAAGAAAGAAAGATTTCTTCACAAGCAAGTTTCTGAAGTATAGTGCATTCCGGGCCCAATTTTTCAACCAGGGTCCCTGCAGCTCTTGGAAGGACAAGTTCGAGGGTATATCCGCTTCATCTTCTAGGAAGCGTTTAAGGAAGTGTCACTCTCACCTGGGATCTCATATCCAAAGAGCCACAGCTGCAAGGAGGTGCTCTTCAGGTATCGCAACTCCCCTGAAGATGCTCCCGCAGGGATGGCAACAGCAGTTGCCAGCTGATCATCCTGTCCCCAGCTTGGACCTCCCTGCACGGGAGATTCATCATGATGTTGTGAAAGGTAAATGATTTGTATTTCCTATATATCTGCCTCCCAGGTGCACAGGTGCTTCAGGGCGTCATATTTGATGCTGTAATTTGCGTTGGGTATGTGCACAAGAAACGAGTAGAATTTACCAAATTGACAAGGACAAGCCTGCTGCATGCCAACAAACTCAGCATCAGATGGTCCTACCTCCTTCCAGCTGTTGTAAAACGCTTGAAGGTGTTCACAAAACACATTCTCATCCAGTTTCAAGTCGCCCATAGCGTGCCCGAATTATACAGTCTACCCTTGATCCTTACACGACCTTCAAAACCATGGCCAGGATGGCACCGCACTGCTCGGTCCAGCAATCAAGTTTGTTTTGATGGCATCGATGGTCAATTTTTTTCAGAGCAACCGCTCACGCAAGCTTCACAAAGATACTTGTGATCTTCTGTGTTGTCTTCTGACAACACTTCCTCCTCAATAACAGTGGTGTTCTAAGAGACTACGAGCGTCATGCTCCGCCAATTTCCAACAGGTTTCATGCCCCGTTCTATGGTGGCGTTCTTGTCAAGCCAGCTCAGCAATTGATCTCGGATGGAGCCTCTTGATCAAGCGTCAACAAAATCCCAATACTTGTGCGTTAAATTCTTTACAGTCAGAGTGCTTCAAATTTTGCGGCAGTATGTTATCAAGGCGTTTTGAAACCACTCAATAAATATATTTCTGCTGTCGGATCACTTTGATCATTCGGTAGAATATCGTGGATTGGGCGCAAAGCATAGGACCTTTGCATCTGAGAAGTTATTAGATAAATGCCCAATGAATAGAGTGCGGGGATCACCTTGTCATATATCCTAATTCTGAGCTTTCATGGGACCTCCACGCCCCACAACAGGTCCTACAGCGCAGCTGTCTCAGCTACACAATCCCATACAGGCAGGTCTATTGCCTTCTGCATACCACCTATATTCTACATATTGCGTCTCAGATCCTGCACGGAACTGCTGGTCGTCAACATGTGAAGTGAGGCATTTCTGTCTTGACCAGGTACCTTGGACGGGTGTGCCCAGAAGCACGAGGAGACTACTGAATGTCAGGGCGCAAGGGCAACCAGAGCGAAGGGGGGTTGTCATCACGGGTGGCAGCAAGGGACTGGGGTGAGCGTCAGTGCCTTTTGTCACTTGGGCAAACGCACCGCACCAACTTGAACGGCCGCGCGCAAGCTTACCCGGGTTGTTTTGACCTGCAATGGTGATGAGATGGTATCCGTTGCAGTTTTGCGATGGGGCGGGAGTTCCTGAAGGCAGGCGATGCTCTTGTGCTCTGTGGGCGCAGCGAGGAACGAGTGGGATCCGCAGTGTCCGCTCTGCAGGCGGAATGGCCTGCGAGTGAGGTACGATGAAATTCCACTCTTGCTGCTTCTCAGGTTTTCCTTGAAAGGTCATTTTAATTTTTCCACTGAGCACGCTCTCAAGGGGAGTCACAGCCATGCATGGCAGGTCATAAGGCTGCTGTGTGTGTGTCTGCATCAGGTGCATGGCATCAGATGTGACATGTCTGACCCAGCCGATGTGGCAGTCCTGGGGGAGTACACCAGGGAGAGGCTTGGCACAGTGCACACCTTCATAAACAACGCTGGCGAGGTGACCAGCAAACGCCTGCTGGCTGATGTGGACCCACATGAGATTGTGCGCGTCATAGGTGACCCCATGTCGCCCTCCCTAGTCATACATTTCTGTACATGATGTGTGCACATTTGTGAAAACATGAACAGAGAGGGTGTTGGGGATTCCTGGGGCTGTAAATGGGGACTTTGCCAGGGCTTTCGCGGTGCACCTTGTGGCACGACCCTCTTTTTGGATTAAGCTTGCAGCACAATTGGGAGCCCGGCAGCAGATCTATTTGCGCTATCATGCATAACTGCAGAACACCTAGAGAGGAGAAAAAAACCAGCTGTGGAAAACAGTGGAGCCAGGGCTTGCATGCGTTGGCCTGCATTATCCTCAACATGACCTCAAGAGTTGAACAAGTCTTCAAGAGATTTGGTGTGTTTTGCACGCGCAGGCTCAAACGTGGCAGGGAGCCTGCTGGGCTGCAGGGAGGCAATCAGGCTGATGAGGCAGCAGCCTGAACAGGCGCGACCAGTGTACCACATCTTCAACCTGGGCTTCTCACGCTGGGGGGCGTCCTTTTCCAAGTCAGCTGTCACCCACAAAGCCACCAAGTCAGCGTTGACTCAGCTTACCCAGTCCCTCACAGAGGAGCTCCAAGAGGCAGGTGGGCTTATAAAATCTGTTCAGCAGATTGTGATGGAGGCACATTCCACTTATTAGGTACACCCATTCACCAGATTGTGAGGTGTGTCAATGTTTCAGAGCGCGCGCACCATGTCTGTATAATGTGGAAAGTCTCTCTCATACCGCAAGATTTGTCTTTTGTGCACTGTTGATGAGGACAAGGGGATTCCTAGCTGTATCTTCTGTGGGGCTGTGCATCTGTTTGGCTGCTTCCAGAGCACCATGCAGAGTGTCGTTAGCGCTGTTTGAAAGGCTGTGCATTTTGCAAGGGCGTGCCAGAGCGTTGTCTGTCTTGTGTAACTTCCTTTGCACTGCAATTTTTTGCGGAGGCTGTCCAGCAGCATATTTGGAGGGCTGTGTGTCTTGTATCATTGTGTCCTACCTCCGAAACCTGCAGTGCCAGAAAGCACAGATGAGACACGCAGCGCTGTGGCAGGCTCTTGCTATCATGCACAGCCTGCTAGAGAGCACCAATGGCCCGTTGTGATGCTCTGACAAGACACGCGCTTCAAGCATGCTCTGACTCTGTGCTGGTGCTTGTGCAGGTGTGCGCAGCATTGGAGTCCACAATCTCTCCCCGGGCATGGTGCTGACTGATTTGTTACTCAAGGACGCGTCGCCCGTCGCGCGGCGATTCTTCAACGCTCTCGCAGAGGAGCCGGAGACCGTTGCAGAGGCTCTGGTGCCCCAGATCAGGGCCATGCAGGTGTGCATCTTTGTCCCTTTCTGGGCAGATTTAATGCCACGTATGGCAGTGCACAAAGGCTTGTAGCATGCACATGTGGGTTGCTGGGAAGTCTTGCATGTGGCTCTGATAGCAATCCATGGCCTGGAAAGAGATGGTTACCACTGCGAGTCTGGATGGGTTTGTTGCTCAAGGCTGCACCGGCTAGATGTCCGGACTAGGATCCTCACCGGCCCGGCTTAAGCTTGGTCTTCATTCATGGATATCGCATTTATAGTGCCCATCACAAATGTGTCACTTGCTTTTGTGGACAGGGGACAAATGGGAGTGTGGACTTCCTGTCTCCAGTTTCGGCGTTTGGGAGGGTGGTCCTTGGTGCACCGCAAATCATTGGTGGAGGGCGATTCTTTGACAAGGAGGGAAACAGGGTGAGAGCAGCAGGGGCTCAGTACAAAGGGAATGGAGTGCGCTTGTTGTATAACAGTGGAGAGGAGTGAGTGGCAGTCATGTCGAGCTGAACGTGCACTAAAGGCCGCGCTTGTAATTAAAGGAGCTTTCAATGAATTTGTTATATTGTGTATAAATTGTGAGTTGATGAGATGACAATTCACTAGCAGGCTCTTTGTCCATGAGCAATCGATGGCAACCTCAACTATGCTCCATGGAACCAGCTGTGTCTGGCAGGGTCAGCGTGTTCGTTGGTCAATGACATGGCCGACAATATGACAAAGGAGCTGAAACATGTCTTTAAGAGTACATAGACATTCCCTGGGAGTCTGTTGAAGCTCCCTGCATACTGTAGCATGCAACTTGCTTTTACAAACCAGTGCTGGGCACCACGGAATGAATGCAGTCATTCAGCAGGGAATGGTCTTTGCTCCACATCTGCCAGGAAAGTCCTTACATCTGCTGATGTGCGGGAAGATGTTACATGGCTATGACGCCAGTCGCTCAGCATACAATTACTTCTCTATCAGCATTCAATGAGTTAATGGAAGCAGGATCTGCATTTGAAGTGATGTCGACCCAGACAGCTCAGAACTTGAGGAGGTGCGGCCTGTCGTGAGCCTTGAGTGTGAACCTAGAGCCGAGGTAGCCCTTGAGCTCTGGTGTCAATGCCTTCAGCAGCACTGTGTCCACCTCCTTTTGCCTGGCGATGTACTCCTTGCTCAGCTCCTGCAAGAAGCGAAATTACCACACACCATTAGAAACCGCCTGCTGCTGTTTGCATGATCATCTTGAGCACAGCATACAAGCAGATCTGGCTGTCTATGAGGTAATCCTGTTTTGGCAACATGGATCCCTGAAACAGCTCCTGACTTCCTCCAACAGCTCATCAACACCACAGCACAGACATCCCAACACAGACACCCTTGCCATCCAATCATATGAACATGCAACAAATGCTAAGTTGTGGCGATCCTAAGCAGGATATCAAGACTCCTTCTGCCATAAAAATGCATTGCGTCTGCTGCCAGCTCTCGAGCAGAATCATGCCGGCAGCGCACCTTCTTCTCCTCCTCGGCGTCGGCCTTGAAGAACTCGTCCTCGCCCTTCTTCTTCTTGGGCTCCTCGGTCGCCTTGAAGTAGGCGTCGTCCATCTTGCTGATGTCCACAGCCTTGGAGTCCACCTTGGTCGAGGTGGCAATCACATAGGCCTGGTTCACCCTCTTCAGAGGCACCTGCAAAGGCAGAACATCACATCACAGGAATAGAAAAATGCACAGGCGGCCCATATCTTCCTCCTAACGCCTCCAAACGCCATTGCTTCTCCATATTTGGGGGCCGCCATCTGATGCTGCTCCACATATGCTACGAGCACACTGACGCCACTTCTGCATCAGATTGATCTGACGAGAGACAAATGGCCAGCCTGTCGCTTTTAACACATGCAAGCGGTCACAATTCTCAACAGCAAGCCTCTGTGAGCGGTGCCACTGGGAATATTGAACAGCTACACCTGGCAGCCAAGATCTCAAATGCTGGAAACAGGGTGGATGAGCGCAGACTCACCCCGTTGACCTTGAAGGGTCCGGTGACCAGCAAGAGGCCGGAGGGCAGCTGTCCCAGGAACACCACACGCTTACCCTTGAAGCGGCCAGCCAGCAGGATGAGCACAGTGCCAGGGGTGATGCTGCTGCGGAGCTTTGTGGGCTTCTGCACATGCCTCCTCTTGAGAGGCTTCTTCACATCGTCTGCGGGGTAGAACCGGGGAGCCTGCACAGGGATCCAATGACATGTCAACGATCTAAACCTTATGGACGGTGGGTGTGCAAGTTGAGTGAGCACGTGGCCACACAACCCCAGGCCATTGGTATCAGAGCGCCAAGCTTTCACTCGTGTATGTAGGATGACTGCAACCATGATAACCAAGTACGGTGCTGTTAAAAAGACTTATTGTAGATCTTCAACACTGCATAAGTCCAGGCTCTCTTGTTGATCCGATGAAAGCACTGATATCTTGAAGTTAAGCCTTACAGCCATCACTGAGACTGCTGCGTCCTTTATATTGCTGACATGAGCTCCTACCTTGCCCTCTGGCTCTGCGGCCTTCGCCTGCTTCTCGTGCACAGGGAACTTGCCACCGTTCTTCTTCTTAATGGCCCACAGTCCTCGCCTCTTGTATGTCTTGCTCCTGCCCTGGGCTGAGATGCCGGGTCCCAACTCCTTGGCGGGAGCACGCGGCTCCTTCTTCTTGGCAGGAGCCATGATCGAATTTACAGTTTATCTCGGATCTGGCCCTTCTGCTGCAGCTCACATCGATCTCAATGCAGCAGTCCAGCTCCAGGGCGGCTGAGTTCTGACATGCTGAGGCGTTCCTTGGTACTGGGCAGAGCATAAATATGGAGGCCACCATTTTAGCCAAAGTAGGCTTTGGTCTCCGTCCTGTGGCGTTCCTGTTCATATGATCCAAGAGCCTGCAGCAGCCTCATTGTGATGGAGATGCCCTGATTTGTATGCTGCGCATTCCTTCGCCGTGCCCGCGATGTTTCTGAGTTGTGTCATACCCGGAGGGTGATCTGAAGCGATCTCCCGGGCCAGCCTCAGGCTGACAAACCCTTCACTGGATCGTCTCTCTCTCCAAGACACAAGTGCGCCACCTTGGTGGCTGTGGACTCCGGCCTGTAGGCGCCCTCAGCAGGTGAGGCTCTTCTGTATCGTATGGTAGCGCCGAGGGTGTCCTGTTCTGTCGGGCTGGACCCGTGCCGGGTTGCGCTTCTTGCAAGTCCAATAAGGCACCCGTGAGATACGGCCTGGAACTTTTGGGTGGGGCGAGCCGGGAAGGCCTCTGGCCGAGGCGTCTATGCCATGGCTGTTGATCTTAGATGGCGTTTGCGTGCCTGGCTGGGTTGCGATCGGGCGCTTCCGCCTCAAGCTGTGCCTCCAATAGGGCACCACGCTTCCTCGGACGCCAACGAGCCTCGCCTGTCCTCCTGCCCCGCCGGCCCTGATTGCCACGCGGGAACGGTTTTGCGAGTGTGCTCATCAAAGCATATGTCTTGGCGGGTGTAGCCGACAAGAATGGTGCCTTCGTCCCCAGCAGATTGTCAGGCCATAAGTGATGCTTGATGGCCAACTTTTGTCTGACAGCCGCTGTGGCGGTCTCATGCGACCTGTACAGACTTGCCAAGTAACCTTGTGGGATCACTTGAGCGTATCTATAGGCCATTCGATGGCTTTCATGGTGCCCTGCTTACTTATGATGCCTACTACCTCTTTGTGATACAAGCCTTCAGGCGTCCACCAAAAGGACCATGGATCTTGAGAAATGTATTCTTCGAGTGTCCCTCAGCTCGTGTGAGCAATCTGCTGCCGGATGGTGCAGATTCGAGTGACGGCTTACTGCTCCAAGAAAGTTCTTGAGTGAGCTTGCAGACCTGAATCGCCTGTTTTTGGTGGAAATAAATGTGCTATGCACGGTCCAATAGCAATTCTTGGACGTTTACTCTCGGCTCTGTTGCTCTGTTGCGCCTTCTTGAGTAACCAGTTTCTCTTGGTTGCCACAGGTTTCGTGCTCGACAACCACCACGATGCAAGGCCTGGCGAATGCAGCGCCAGCAGACAGCTATGGCAGCTCTGTACGGCAGGTTGCACCGCCGTCAGGCATCCCGACTGCTTCTGCATTCCCGCCCGTGCATGCAGCGGCGTCCCAGTACCAGCCGTTTGCAGACCCCTTCCAGCAGGCAGCAGGGCTCACAGCACCCGCCCAGTATGCGAGCTCCCAGCCTGTCATGCAGGAAACGGCATCAGTCCAACCACAACCACAGCAAATTGCAAGCAATGCTGCGGCGCCGGGGCCGCAACAGCAGCTCGCCGTGCAAGTCCCGCAGCAGCAGCAGCCATACCACCAGCTCTACCAGCACCAAATGCAGCAGCAGCAACAGCAGTATGCACAGCAGCTGCAGCATGCTCAGCCGCAGCAACGACCACCGCAGCAGCAGATGCCCTTGCCTGCGCACCCACCTGTGCAGCAGCAGCAGCCGCTGCAGCGGACACTGGCGGCAGGCCAGGCCTCAGCAAGCATGAACGGCTACGCTCAGGCGCGCCCGCAGCAGGCAGTTGCGCAGAGGCCGCCGTACGCAAGCCAGCAAGCACTGCGGCCCAATGGCGCTGGAGTGGGGAGGCCGGCTGGCATGGCTCCCATGGCGTCCTACTCGGCGCCTGCGGTGCCGCAGGTGCGGCCGCTGGGGCCGGCCACGCCGCGTCGCACGAGCATGCCCTTCAAGCTCATCATGCCAAACTCCAACATGCGCCCGGTCCCGCCGACCATCCAGCCAGGGCGCGGCCTGATGGCGGCCCCTAGGCCGCCTGCGCCGGCTGCGGGTTCCCCCCGCCCCCAGGTTGTCATGGGCGTGCCTGCTGCCGGCCGGGGAGGCCCGCAGGGGGTGGCACCTGCCGCGCCGGCTCCGGGGGTCCCAGTGCCGGGGAGGCCGAGCATGCGGCCTCCCAGCCAGCCCCATGTCAACGTGAACGGACCTGCCGACACGTGAGGCCTTTCCACCCCTTCCAAAACAATGGCAATCTGTCTGCATGTTAGACGTGAGAAACACGTGACTTCATGCCTGGAGAAATCTTGTCCCAAGCTGATTACTTTGGGCATCTTGGTAAAATTTGTGCCATGTTCCATGTCCAAATGTGAGCTTGCTATCAGGACTGATTGCTCGAGCGTTGTCTGCAGATCTGTGCACCCCCAACACCATCCCATGCCTGCTTCAGCTGCACCATCGCCACCGTTCGGGCCTGAAACACCGCAGATCTTCCCAGGCGCGCCTCCAGCGGCAGTCTCAGCACACCCTCTTTCGCCGCAGCCCCAGCTGGTGGCGCCACCTCAGCAGCAGCCTGCTGTCCTGCCCTCAGCACAAGCTGCACTGGTGGCACAGCCTGCGGCCCCTCACCCACTGCCAGCTCAACCCCTGCCTCCCCCTGGCACTCAGCCTGCCCCAGCAGCGCCGCACCCGATTCAGGAAGAGCCAGCCAAGCAGCCCGAGGTGCCAAACCATGTGCCCACCTCAGCGCTGCAGTCAGCGCCAGCAGCATCTTCAGCTGTGGAGGCTACCCCAGAGCAGCTGCCAGAGCCGCAGCAGGAGCCAGGCTTCCCACAGAACGATAACACGGACCAGGACATCCCAGAGGAGGACCTGTCAGAGGAGACTGAGGATGAGATGGAAGAGCTGGAGCCTGCAAAGCCCGCCACCTCAGCCGTGGCCAGCGCGCAGATGGGCGGCTCTCGCGCATTCGTTGCGCCTGCGAATGGCCCCAAGCCCGAGCCCGAGGTCAGCAGCGTGGCCGACGGCATTCCTGCGAGCGCCAGCTCTGCGCCTTCAGCCACGGCGGCAAAGTCGTCCTCCGGCGAGGCCAGCGGGGAGCGCAGCGGCGGCAAGGGCGCGGTTGCCGGCAGCGACAGCGGCTCGGCCCCGCCCCCGGCCCCGCTCATCATCCGCGATTGGGGCAGCGTCGGCGGCGGCTTCGTGCCCTTCGGCGCCACCGTCTCAAAGACAGCCCCCAAGGGCGGCAAGGTGCGGTCTGCTTCAGCTTCTCTTTGTTCCCACAGCCGCGCATGCACTCACCATACCTTCACCATTCTCTGGCTCAAGACACTGGCATTTTGCTTGCAGGCAAAGTTGGATTAGTCAAAGCAAATGAATTTGGTCTTATGTGTTGAGGATCATGCTTCGCGCTTTCTGCAGGTTCTGCCACAGGGCAGTGTGAAAGCAAAGCCCTCTGCTGCGATCGGGGCCGCGCTGGGGCCGCACCTGGTGCTCCCCAACGGCAACGTGAGCGGCCCGCGCGCATGCGCGCCCGTCGAGGCTTTCGAGCTGCCGGGGTCAATCGCCAAGGGCGCACCTGCCCCTGCATCCGTCCCAAACGGCGCCGCCGCCGCTACGCCGTTCGACTTCCAGCCGTTACTTGCGCCCGGCGTCCCCTTGGAGCCGCCAGGAGCCGGCCGCGGCGTGCGCCCGGCCGGGGCTGTTCCGCTGGCGGCCAGCCCGGGGGCGCGCCCGATCGTCGCCAAGCCGCCCGTCGCGCCCAAGCCCAAGGCCAAGCCGCGGCCGCTATTTGAGGGCGAAGAGCGCAAGCGTGGCCCTGCCGGCCGCACCTCCATGTACAAGGTGGGCCTCATGCGAGCTCACATTCTTGTGCAACAGACAGCTCTGTCCTTGATGTCCAGTTCACGCCGCAGCACATCAGATGCTGATCATGTGGATGTGCGCCTGCGCAGGGTGTGACAAAGCACAGGCGCAGCGGGCGCTGGGAGGCGCATGTGTGGGTGAGGGAGGACGGCAAGCAGGCCTACCTTGGCGGGTGAGGCTAATCAAGCATAAGCTCCTACTCTGGATATATCTGTGTCCTGGGTTCACCTGCAGGCCTCCTGCCTGTGATTGCCCCTGCATTTCATTTGGCTGCAATGACTATGCATGTTTCTTGTCTGCCTGCAAGCTGATGTTTCCATTCTGTCATGCAGATACTCAACAGAGGAGGAGGCAGCTGAGGCGCACGATGTGGCAGCGCTGAAGTGCCATGGCCTGAAAGCCAAGACCAATTTCCACATCAGCAGGTGGGCAGCCCTGAGATAGAATGGCCGGGTCGGCGGTTGTCACTCTCTAGCAGTGCATGCTTGCCCGCCCACCTCCTCCTAGTCTGTCAGAGGGTGACAGCCTCGCCCAGCCAAAGCCCACCAGTGACCTGATACGGTTTAATGCATTTATATAAGTATTTATCAGATCAGTCTGCAATGCTCATGCGCCAGTCATGGCGGGTTTAGACTCTGGGGGCTGCGGCTAGGTGGGGCAGTCTTGACAACAAAGCCCATGTGGGAATAATCCAAGAGGTGTTCACTGTTATGCATCAGGTACACAGCGCTGCTGGATCGGCTGGACAGCGTGCCCATGAATGAGCTGGTGATGGCCATCCGGCGCACCAGCCCCGGCTTCACTCGCGGCTCCTCCTCCTTCCGAGGCGTCACCCAGCACAAGAGCGGTACGCAAGATCAAACATGCTGAGCCTCTGACATCTTCCAAAGCCTTGTGTTGTAATGACCACTGGCTCACACATGTCTTAAAACCATACATGTAGAAACGGCACCATTCTCACAAAATGGGCATGTCAAAACCATTGTCGGTCATGGGAAGGTAAAGAAATCAGCATACCAAGATCCTCGGAGAAGGGCCTGCATCAAGGGGCAAGTGCCGATGTTACGCGTCTCACTTTGGCATGTGCTGGCATGTGCCATGCCTGAAAGGACTTGCATGTGCTGTTGCAGGCCGCTGGGAGGTGCGCATTGGACTGCGCGGCAGCAAGCACGTGTACTTGGGCCTGCACAGCAGCGAGGTGGAGGCTGCACGTGTTTATGACCGCGCCCTCGTCCTCCTGACCGGATCCTCCGCCGCCACCAACTTCCCTGTGTCCAACTACACCAAGGAGCTCGAGGCCTACCAGATGTGCGGCGCATGCCTCTGATGCAATCTCAAGTACTCTTTGTGCCCATCAAACTCGTAAATTAGACATTTGGCTGAGTTGACTACTGATCATGCAGTGTCCTAATGTTGATGCAGTAGTACCTCTTGAGTATGATATGGCAGAGACGATGTGGCTTCATGTCACAGTAATGGTGATGCATGTTGGATGTTTGCATTGATCGGACTCGGAGCCGTTTATTTGAAGTGGTTCTGGTCGGATGCAGGCGCATTGACAATGGGGAGCAGCTGCCGGGCTTCCACAACGATGGCGAGTACAGCGAACACGCCTTTGAGGCCTGGCTGCGAGATGCAGCCATCATGCCGGCAGTGGTAATGTCCTCTCCATCTTGCATGTTGCTATGGGTTGCGAGTTTTTTGTGCTTAGTAGTCTGCAGAGATTGTGTCATGTGCAGCACAGGAGGTCATTGAACATGGTGCATTTGATGCAGGCTGTTGGTGCCAACACCCGCATTGTGGACGCCAAGACGGGACTCTCCCCAGCTGATGCAGAGGCTGCACAAGCAGAGGTGCGCCTTCATGTTCTGCTAGAGCGCAAGATTGTGGACCTGCTTGCCTGTGTCTCGGCAATGGGATGGGATGCATGAGCCTGGCGCCATTTTTAGATCTCAGCTCTCATGGCTCGCAATTTGCTGACCTGCTAGGCTCTTGCATGAGGAAGGAAAACGTGCAAGCATCTCGTGTACTTACATCTTGATTGTCTTTTTCGATGAGCAGGCTGCAGAGGAGCCGAAGCCCAAACCGAAGCCTAAGCGTAGGCGCTTAGCACCAGCTGCGTTGGGGGGAGGAGTGATAGAGGAGGGCACCGAGGCCTTCCCCTTGCCGGCTGCCACACTGGCCGACAACGGCTCGCCGCGGCCGGCCGTCAAGCGCCGGCGCACCTCCCACATCGGCAGGCCCAACAAGCAGTCCCAGCATGTGCATGATGGTGCGTTGTTTTGTTCGCCTGATGGATGGTGTGTCCTGGCTTTGTAAGAACATTCGGTTGTTCTGTTTTAGGAGGAGCCTGAAAGGCTGGACTGCATGAAGCTTGCTGTGACGTTTCATCAAGACTTAGGGGCTGCCGCCAGTAAGATCAATGTGCCCCTGCACGTGTTTCGATAGGCCTTCAATTGGAATGACATTCTGTGAAGCAAGAACATTGTCAGTAGGGTAAGAGATGCGACAGCAGATTGTTGAGGTGGGTCCTCTGTGCGCAGGCATGCTGGACCTGAGCCAGGTGGGCAAGCCAAAGCAGGGGCGGCCGGGGCCGCGCAGGAAGGCGACCGAAGCGGCCGAAACCGACACCGCCGCCATTCTCATGCAGATGGCCACCGTCGCTGAAGGCCTTGGCCGCGCGCCGCCCAACAAGCGCAGGTACATCTTGTCATCCAGACTTGTCTGTACATCAAATGCAAATCCGCATCATCGTACCCGCCTTGTGAAGCAGTCAGGGACAGTAATGTTAAGGGATCAATGGGCGGAGACCAGTACAGTCAGGCAACAACGACTGTTGTCCTGTCTTAGCCAGATAATTCCTGCCCGCATATCTCATGCAAAGACGCATCATTGTACCTGCTGTTGTGAAGCAGTCAGAGACAGTGATGTCAAGAGGTCAAAAGAAAGGACCGGCAGACTCAGGCACAGTCATCCGTTGTCCTGTCTTCACCCAGAAAGTCCTGCCCTGTCAAGTTGCAGCCCTCTGCTCAGCAAATACTGTTCATGTGGGCGGTTGTCGTCTGTATAATGACTAATGGGGTTGTGTTGCTGTGCAGCCGGATGCCGACATGGAACCGGGGCCCTGCTCGGCGGGTGGACGAGGACATGGAGGAGGATGATGTGGAGATCTCAGACGACGATGAGCCGATGCCCATGGCCACCACCAAGGGCCGCCGGCGACCGGTCAGCGCCCCCAGCTCAAGACGGGTACTGCCTCAAACCGCCCCAACTTTCCGCACAATTCTATGCAGGCACCCTGGAACCAGTGGACTCTTGTGCAGCCATTCGCGATTCTTGTTGTTTGCATGTGCTGTGGACAGCAGAGCAAAGCAATTATTCATTTCAAGGAATATCTTCCCTTCTGCCCCTGTTTCTACTGCATCTACAACAGATGGAGCTTTGTCCTCGTTGTGGTATTCACGCAGCTCATGGTGCAGCACCTCACCACTATCAGCAAGATGATCATAGTGGCAATTTGTTATGCACAAACAGGGACCCAGCATGGCAACGGGCAGGTCCGCCAAAGTGCCAACCCCCATTGCGCAGCACCGCTTCACATCCCCGGCCGCCCTGTTGGAGGCCATTGTGGACGACCCCGAGGTCAGCAAGTCAGTGGTGCTGCAAGCCATGAGCCGCATGGGCACAGCAGCAGCGCATCCGAGCAGCAGTGCGGCAGCTGCTATGGGGCTGGTACTGCCTGGCTTTGTGACATGGCTGGGCATTGTCAGCGCTGTTGGCCGCTTAGCTCATGGCATGCAGGAGGTGGCCAGCAATAGGGCAAGAGGCATCTGATTTGCAACAGATGCTGGCAGGAATTTTGTGGATCCAAGGAGCTCAAGCAAGCCCAAGCTAATGGCCATATGGAGACGTGAAAGTGGATCTAGATGTCTTTAAAGGGACAAAGCCGTGCATTTTCAGCTGCTGCTGCAATACAGCTGCATGACTGGGTGCAGCTATCCTTTTCGGCATATTTGTCACAGCAGGGGCCTGTAATATGCTGCTGAGATGCAGACCATCTCTGTGGGGTTTAGAGGTAATCTACCCATTTCAATGGTAAAGGATTTCCCTGACAAGGAATTGGTTAAATTCACCACGTGAGTTTAACAGCGAGATATTTCTTTTAGCAGTGGCGATCAAGAAGTAGGACCCAGAGTGTCACATGGCTACGCATGTCCATGCCCATCAGTTTTGCTTTCGTCTCAGTGCTGCATTCAGGTGCTTTTCCTTTTTGGGCTGCGGATGCCCTAGGTGAACCTACGTAAGAACTTAGCACCGTGTCGAAGGAGTCCCTTGACATTGCCTCGCGATGGTAATACAAGAGTCTGCACAAGACGTTGCACCGTTTTGGTACAGTGTTGCACACATGCCTTGTGAGTGGCAACATTTCATTCCAGGAGCTTCTGCCCTGCAAAGATTCCAGTGTCCATACAATGCCTGCCTCAAGCGCACATCACTGCAACAGCAAAACGTCACTATGCTAGGATTTGGTTTGTAGGTGCCATGCTGGCAACAACATCGCTGTTGAGTTGTATGTCCGGACGTATGCTCAGTTAACCTAGACTGCCCCTGTTCCTTCTCTGTCTCCACTGCGAGCACGTATGTATTTATGAAGGGTCGAGGACCCGAGGTGTTCTTCTAGTAAGTGACGGATGAGTTGAGAAGTTGATCATGCCCTGATTCGTGGAGATGGACTGCAGTCCACCCTGCAGGCTTCATTTGATTGTAAAGTTTCGCCTGTACGCCTCATGCATGCAGCGCTGCAGGTGCTCGAGCAGGCTGGCACTGTGCCAGTACTGTGCCAGCCAAGTGCACTAGTGTGCCCACAGCTGCGCCAATTGGCCTTATATGGCCTTCTTTGGCAGGCTGACAATCAGACAATCTGCCGTATGCCATGAAATTTTCAGCAAGTCATCCCAAACAATGATTATAAATGCATAATTACTCGTCAACATGATGATGACATGCATGGGTGCGCGCGCACGCGTGCGCGCCGATTCCCTTTGCCATGGCATGCATGCTGGAAGTGGGCACTGTTGCCATCCTTGTACATCACATCTGGCAGAACTGATACAAATCGAATTACCAACAAAATGGACACAATCCTGCCAGACATGAAGGTCAAGATGTGAAGCTACGGTGGAAGTTGCAGGAACGCCTCAGGCGGGCGAATAGCTTCAAACATGCATCGAATACTTGCGCGAGGCACTGTGAAGGACATTGAATAATTGCAATTCCAGGAAGCGATTGGACATTCGCGCGATTGGAATCCACTGCAGGCTTTGAGGGCGCGTAGCGCTCATAGGGATATGAAGGCAGCATTGCTTTGCCTGGTTGCTGCTGCTGTCTGCGTTGCAGCTGGTGAGTACTGGAGCTCGACCTAGATTCTTCCTCTTTGAAGCGTTTGAATGGATTCTTGTTTAGATTTGACACGGGTCTGGTGCCTACTCAAGCGTGCGTGGCTTTGATCAGCCAAAGGAGAGAGCGACAATATTTCCAACGTGTGTAGGCGGTCAATGCAGGGTCGAAAGATTTTTGCTTTTGTCAGCTGCACAGTAGACATGGAATTGGGAAGGCTGAATAAGCGCCATTGATGTTATTCCTAAGACGCCCCGCCCACATAGTCACTACCTTGAAGATCAAGGCTTTGAGCTCATTGATTGCTATCAAGCTTAGCTGCAACCATTTAAGTGTATTTGGATTATACGCGCAGCGCGTCCACTGGGGTCACTCAATATGGCGTATCAAATAGGTGCTTGAACATCTTTGCTCATCAGGATCGTCCCCAGGCGTGGGGCAAATTTGTGGAACAGCTCTGATCATCCTAGCCTCTTACCACCACCTTTCTTTATTCATGCAGTGTCGGGCCAGAGCCATCCTCTAACTGATATACCAGCTCCCCTGGAGGGACTTCAGACTGTCTTCTGGCTGCCAGAGTACCCAGAGAAGCAGTTCCCAGCTGGAGCCCTGGTAAAGTTTCCCCTCACCTTCATGTGCTAATGCTGTTTTGTCCATTTCGTTCATGAAGAGGCTGCCCTGTGGCCACAGCCCTCGTTGCGTGCCCAAATTCTGCTGGATGTAGTGATGATGCTCAACTTCGAGTTGGCAGAGGGTCGATACGGGTTGGAGTGCATGAATCCTTGGATGCGTCCATTGACGTGGAGTGCATCGCAGGTGGAGGCTGTGGTCGGCGTGCACAACAATGCCAAAGAGAGGGTGAATGTGACTGCCATCGTTGGCTCGCTCAACAATGCCCAAGCCTTCCACCAGTTCTACCAGAACTTCACCTACCAGGTCAGCATCCCATTTCCCCACCACAAATCCTACTTTGCTGCATCTGGTATCACTACACTGCTTGCAGCACATTCACAATCTCATTCCAAAGGCACAGGGCTCTGTCAAGATGGCAGAGCTGTGGCAGCAGCAGCGGCAATGGGATCGAGGGGCATGCTGTTAAGGCATGGCAAGATGGCTGAGGGGGTTCTGTGTGTGCTGTGCAGCCGCAAGTAGCTGTGGTGAGCCCTGGGGAGGAGGCGTCCCTGTCATACTACTTCTCACCAGATGAGAGCTTCCCTCCCAGGGAGTTCCAGGTGCGCCCACTTCGCCTGGCGCCCCCTCAAGACTGCTGCCATGCCATGCTTGTGTATATAGTCACCTGGTCTGCTGAGAATTTTCCGCCCACTTGTAGCTTGCTGACGAGCAGTGGCTACTCGTCAGTTGCCAGCCCGCTTGTCAGCAAGCTAGCGACTGGTCCAGGGAACATCAGCAGAGCAAGATCAGTAAACAGGAGACTGAATCACTGTGTTGCTCTGCCTTCATTCTCTTCTGTAGATGAATCCTTGTTGGATCATATTTGGCCTGCATAGGCTTAACTATGTAGGCCCCAAACTGCGCATACTGTACAAGTTTCAAGCAATGGTGGTGTCCCAGTTCTTTGTTTCGCTTGGTGGACAGAGGTGACACAGGTTGTCCAGGATGTCAGGTTGTTCCACTTGGTGAACAGAGGATTGGAAGGGTCTTGAGAGCCTGTTCTGGTGCGCATTGCCAGGTGGCGCTGACGGTGTTCTACAACACCCCTGCCGGAAGCTTCGCGAGCACCTTCTTCAACGAGACCATCGACATTGTGGAGGTCCCCCCGCTCATCGACGTCCAGGGCATCTTCCTCCTCGCCGCCCTGCTCGGCCTCCTCGCCGCCGCAGGTGCGCGCACATGTCGGCATATGCCAGCACATGTGTTTCCTCCCTCCTGAAGGACCACGAGCAATGTCATCACTGCGCTCACATGGCTTCCAAGCGGCGTGGTTCCTTTGGTGCCATCTGCGCTGCGTCTAAAATCTTTTTATCTGGCTTGCTGACACTCTAATTGAAACGGTGCCAAGAGCTTCATGGCACCCGCTCGCAGGTCACAGCTGCTGCGGAGTGCATGGTAAAAGCACACATGCTCGATGCCTCACGTGCATATGCGGTGGCTGAAGTGTTTGTGTGGTGCAGCATACGGCGTGAAGTCTGCGCTGGAGTGGCAGGGCATCCTGAAGCCGCGCAAGGGGTCCAGGAAGGTGGAGGTCAAGAAGAGGGTGGTCGTCGCCGGAGAGGAGAACGAGTGGCTCAAGGGCACCAACTTCAACCAGGTGCTCTTTGCTTGTCAGCCTGAAAGAGATCCATTCTGATGGATTACTGAGGGCCGTGTATTCCATCGTGCATGAAAAGTGCCTCTACTGCATGCCCCATCATAAGTCTCAGGGGCAACGTTGAACTGGATTTGTTGGCAGGTGGCTGCATGTGTATAAGATGTATGCGCGCTGGCTTCCTGTTCACGGTGGAATCACTGCAGCACTTGGATCACTCGCACAAAAACATGGCTTAGCTGCAGTTCCGAGGAGGGCCGCAGAGGGCTTACTGCAGGGGTGAGCAGACACAGATGTGTTTCATTGCTGTGGCAGGGTACAAAGAAGGCCGCGAAGGGCAAGGCACCGGCCAAGGCAGCTCCAGAGGGAGCGGCATTTCCAGCGGATTCTGCAGCACCTGTGATGAAGAAGACAAAGTGAGCGGGAGAGTGGCGCTGGAGAGACAAAGGCTTGGTGGATGGACGTGGGAGCATGGGATATGGGAAAGGGCAGTTGAGGCTGTTGCATGCAAAGGGGCCGCAATTTTGTTCAGGGATCCGCGGCAGTTGTGTGTGATGTTGACCTGCCCAGCCAGCAATACCTCTTGGCAATGCATGTGAGTATTGTCTGAGGGCTTGGGGACAAGTGGGAATTGAGACCATTGACTGTTGGAAGGGGCTGTCCCGAGAATGTTGACTGTCTTACACCCTGCAGAGGACATCATTGGTTGGCTCATGATCCTGCGCATCCTCTGTGCTAGCCCTTGACGGCACAAAGTTGATGAGTTGACCTGCAACTGTGTTTCTGAGCTACTTAAAATGCAATTGGACAACCTGCAAAAAATTGGTGCGTCTGGAGGTGATATGCATGGATGTAAAGCACCAACGCTTGTAAGAGGAAGCTCTGCAATTGCAATGCCGGACCATAAAACAAATATCTATGTGACTACATGTATTGCTCATTCTGAAATGGTATGCCTCTGAATTGTTCCCCTAGGCAGCTGGGCAGAGACATCACGTGGGTGCACCCCAAACATGGACGTCAATGAGCACGCATTTTATATCATTGTCTCGGAACGGATTGAGTAGCGAACAGCCGATCAGGCCATGACCCTGAAGCCAGGGCTTGGCAGCTTGGTCGACTATGCGGAAACAACAGTCTGCACATATGTATGTGAAAGCATTACAAGATCCGCAGGGCCATGCGGGAAAAGACCCAGACTATTCTGAAGGTCTAATCACAGTTAGCAACTGTGCATTTAGTATATTCCTATCATACTGCTAGTAGCGGTCCGCTACAGACAGAAGCATTTACCGGTGTGCATGGGTTTGTCAGCACAACTATACACCAAAAAAATTCCCCTGGCATTAGCCTTGTCTCTATGTGTAAAACATCTTCTGTATGCTGAATCCTCAAAGCAATCATGACCGATACCTTATCTAAAATTTGCGCACAAGCAGCGCTTGCTTGCCGCGCAGACATTGCCAAATCTGTAGCAAAAAAGAGCGGCAAGTACAAACCACTAACACAGGAAGAACTGCAACAAACACGAGTGAACTCAAATTTCAAATCTAGTCTACAAATCTACCCTGGAAAGCAATAAGTGAATGCCCCCAAATCGACATTTCCCGCACAATTCAGGGGGAATCAAGCATTGCCTTCAAAACACACCACAAAACCTTCTTGCTATGTACCATCTGCCAGCGAATTGCATAACAGGGACACCCAATGCAGCAAAGCTCCCAGTCACATCATGAACTCAGCCAGATGTTCAATGACATATACACAAAGCTTGCCCAGACTCAAAGCAAACCAAAGGTGCCAGGGACCCCATGAAGCTCTTATACCAGACACAATTTGGGTTCAGAAATTTCCCAAAGCAGGGCCACACATACATACAGAGTTGAGGCAAGCAAGGAACTCAGGCAGGGTCTGGCATCCAATGAGAACCCCCCATCCAATGGGAACTCCCCTGGGATTGGGCTTCTGCCGCCTCTGGCTTTTGGGGCGAAATTTTGGTCTGCCCAGAACTTTTTGCCACATTGTCTGCCAAAGCACTATCCAGGTCTGAATGATTGCCCAGAGACAGACGTCCAGAAGCACTGTCTGAGCTACCTTGGAAATTTGTTTGAGATCCTGTCAGACCCAGATATCAGCAGGGGGATTGTGCTATCTGGGCAGCAGCTGCCCGGCAATGCCCGGCGGGCGCTTCTTGGGCGGTTTGGGTAGTGCAGCGAGCACCAGCTGCGTGGCAGTGTGCATGTCCTTGAGCTCCTCCGCCAGCTGCTGCATCAGGAACTGGAAGCTGAACCAGCGCACCTGTACAGGCATGAGCAAAAGCATCAACAACCCATGCACCGCGAAAACCTTTTATGTCTGGAAGCATACACAACTGATGACCGCCTCTTGCTCACTCCCTTCAAGTAAGGAGGCCCTGAAAACTTTATTCCACTTGCACTGTGCTCACTAGAGCGATCGTCAATCGCAGACATCCATTGCAGTCAACTAGATCCTAAAAAACACAGTGAACTCTTTGTGACCACCCAACTCGCTGGTGAATTGGCCGACTTCATACAAAGTGTAGGAGATTATTGACAAGGTACAAAAATGCCAGGTTGCTCGGGCTGCGCACCTTGGATGAGTAGCCAGCGCTGGTGGGAGGGAAGATGTCCAGCGCCTCCGCGATGCTTTCAAGGTCCTCCTCGTCCAGCGGCGTTCCCTCCAGGTGCACCATGCCTATCGTGCCAGCTGCGCAGTCAATGCCCACAGCCCACGATGAAACAAGACAGGATGAAAATGCGCAGGCACACCTGCAGCTGCCCGCTGTGCGAATGGCGCCCCAGCCCAGCCCGGTGATGGCAGCCCAGTGAATTGAACAGTGAATTGAATACAATGCCCAGGGACAAACCTAGCCTGCCATCATCATTGTGGAGCTAGGCGCGACATGCGCGCGGCGCCTTCAAATGTAATAGGGGACCACATCAAGCATGTGCGCGGCATGATCTGTTCCAACCGAAGGGCTTTCAAGCAGATGAGACTATGTTGCCCAGACCAGATATGCTGCTCTCATGTCGCACTCATGTCTGCTCAACATGAGTCACGTGGCATGCCTTGGTTTCCAAGGCTTGTCAGTTCCCGGCGCGCAGAAGTGGTAAAAAGAGGGCTTTATGATCAGGGGTCCTTACTCACCTGACGCGCTGTCAGTTTCCTGGCCGCCGGACGAGGGCACGTCTCTGGCGGTATCAGGGGGAGCCTCAGCGTACTCAATGATCCCCTGGGACGGCGGCGTTACACTTGTGTCATTGACCAGCCGCGGCGACGCTCCCAGGACCTCTGAAGAGGAGGGGGAGGCCAGGCCGTGGAAACCGTTGGTGGCCGCTGCGCCGCTCAGCACGCTCACATTGCTGGTCAGCCTGTGGGATGCACCGGCAGAATTTCAAAGGCCACTCTCGAAGTCTGCTTGCTTATGTCACGGAGAGGCTGTGAGGTGCGTGAGGAGGAGACTCAGGACCACTGGCAGAGCTTTGACAACAGCCTGTGAGGTGCATCATCATCACGAGTGTCAACGTCAGTGCCAAGAATCCTATTGCTGGCAAGAAGGCGTTTCTTTGCATTAAGATGCTTTAAATGGCAAGGCACGCAAGGACTGGCGCATCTTCTCATGAAGGCACAAAGAGGTTCATTGGAATACGGGGAGTTGCTTCTTGACTGCTCTGTTCAGATGCCTCCTGAGACAGATAGGGTGATATAAATCCAAACCAACAGGTTATATATAAATCGAAAGGTTGCCAAAGTAATCAGGGAAGACCCTGAAACGCTCCATTCAGAGTCCCCTAGAGTAGAGAGATTAAGAGAGGGAGAGAGAGCAAAAAAGCCCCACCCTGAGGTCATCTGTGGTCTCAAGGTCCAGAGAAGTCCGAAAATTCACCAAAGGAATCAAAAAGTCAAAAATAGTGGGCGTGCCTTGAAAGCTTTTCGCTGGAGGCGCGACGGGAGGTGCCTCTGCGGCGGGTGAGCTGCTGCACGGCGGCATTGCGCTGCTCTTCTGAGATGCGGATCAGGTCCAACACCACCTGCGCGCAAATACAGCGCTGCCTACTCAGATGACTAAACCCCAAAGCCTAGATACATTTGTTCTCCCAGACCGAGCCAGGCATACCTGTCCGCTGTTGCCACTGAATGACATTGCGTTTGCAACTTTCCTGATCTGTAGCACGATTGCCTGATCATGGTCAGAGTAGGCTCTCCCCAGAACCGGTAATGTACAGTGCTACCCGGGCCCTTGAACCCTTCCGCCGTCGTTTTTCATCGGCCAGCGCCGGCATGAACAATCCCCTATAAAGCGATCAGATGCACGTGTGTGATACAACAAGGCACCAGCTAGCCACCAAAGTGCCTGGCAGCACTGCCAGAATGCATCAGCACAGAAGCTGGCCCACAAGAAACCGCAGACTCAGCTGCTTGCATGCCAACACATGCCAATGCATTCTGGGCAATACGGAGCTAACTGCTTGGTTCGCCCAGTCTCTCCAGCCTGGCTAGGTCGGCATGCAGCCATTGGCTTCTAAGTCCACAAATGGCTGCTGCATGCGCTATATCGTTCTTGGCCTGATACTTAGATAATAAATAGACATCTACGATAGACATCTACAATCTCCATAAGATTGAGGCTCTGAAAATCTTGAAGGTAGCATTCACAAGCTCTCAAAAAGGGCATCTCATTGGCGATGGCTGTAGGCAATCCTGCATCATGGATTTTAGGGATTTCTTCCTACAATTCATCCGACTCAGGCGCAATGCGACTTGGACTAAGTCGAGTACGGTATGGGAGGAGGCACCTGGGTGAAACGGGAGAGGCCGATAGATTCGGAGGCTGGCTGGTAGGGGAAAGCCTGCGCCAGCTCCACTAGGGCGCCCTGGCTGCTGGCCTGCAGGTCCGCTAAAAGGCTGGATGGGAAGTGCCGCCGCAGCACCACCGCCACCTCACCCTCAAACCCCTGCAGCATTTACACATGACACAATGCAACCTTGACGCCAGTCAACACGCAAGCCATGCCAGCAGGCTGCTGCGATCAAAGCAGGGGAGGCTGCAGCATCTTGTGGTGCTAGGGTTTTACTTGCACACTGTCTGGAGCGACAGTGGCAATCCAACAGGGCGGTTCCGGCCTGTCTGACCTCCATGCGCAACAGAGAACAGCCCAGTGACAGGGCACTGGTACTCCAGACAGCGGGCAAGTGACCAATCAGATAGGCACGTGGTAATTGCCCCTCTAAGAAATCACGCAGGCACCAGGCTGCATTCTGGCTGCTGGCTGGGCGCGGGTGGCCCAAAAGGGGGACTTTCAGGTTGAGATACATGCATGAGGGTCCGCTGCCAGTAATCCAAGCAGAGCAACCTCACAAGCATTGGGCCGAGTGTACCCAAGCAGACTCGCACCTCCTGGAAGGTGACGTGGAGGGCCCAGAGGACGCGCGCGACGCGGCGCATGCATGTGGCCAGGTCGTGCATTTCGCGCTGGGGGATCCGCCAGGAGCCGGGGGACCCCAGGCAGGACATGCGCAGCCACGGCAGCGCCGGCAGAAAACACCATCGCCCCCGGAACGTCTTGAAGTACACCTCGTTCGCTGCCACCGGCAGCAGCTCATCGCACTTCACCAGCTTGTCATAGACCTGCATCAGCATCTGCGCGCGCGGGGCACACAAAGACAGCGTTAGCACTCTGCATACATTGCTGTAAGCTGAGAGCACCCCAAGAGTCCTACCCAAATGCCCGACTGTTCATGACCAGGCGACCTTTGGCTATGGCTTGGCTGTGTCTGACACCACATGATGCACGGATTCCCTTGAGGAATATTCTGGGAAAATGCGCTCTGCCAATGCAACCAAGCACCACCGCTGAGCACAGCATGCAGTGTGAGCGCTGCTGCTCTGGCATAACTCCTGATCCTTGAACCTCAGAGACATATTTTGGCGGGGTGGGTTGATGATAGACACACTTGCAAATCTCTTAGGGCTGGTCTCAATGACAAGTGGATGTGCCTGCAGTACAAGGGGACAAGCACAGCACCTTTTCGCAGTCCACCTCAGCCGCGTCCCTGTTGGCGGCAGCCTCCTTTCGCGCGCTCTCCTCATCCTCCTGCTGCAGCAGTATGTACCTGCGCAGCAATGTGTCCTTCACAACACGACCAAAATACTTTGCGGTTCATTACCGGTGGGCAGATGTCACAAAATGCAGTTGCATTTTGTCAGTTGACTACTATCAGGTTCCCACCGATCCAGCCCCTATCCTGAGACTTGAACCAGGGAGTCTTGATGATCACTTGCAGAATGTTCTGTCCGAAAATGGATGACAGCTGCTTGCAACGGACTAGCTGTCCATTCATTCTCAAACATCCGGATTTCACACCAATTGCCCCCAATCGACGGAGCATGCAATGCATCGGGTTGAGTGTTTCAGGAGCCCACCCGTCGGGCTGCCTGAGAGAGCGAGCCCGCTCCATGCGCTGCTTGGTTGTCTGCTGTTCTGTGTCCCCATTCGTCGCCTTCCATGCCAGCTTGCTCAGATTCACCAGGTCGATCATCGCCTCCGCCATGTTGTCAGCCGCCTGCATGGTTAATTGATGCTCCAAGAATTTGGTTTGAAGTTTGAATAGCTATTTGGACCAGATCCATGCATCATGCAAGGCATCACAAGCCGCCTGTTGCCTTCCTTGCCTCACAAAGGGCCAGATGGCTATTCCAGTGCATGAAATGCAGTAAACAGCTTGGCAACAACATATTTGCAGGCGCTCACACTAGCAGAAGCACAGAGCTGGTGAAGCATATCATGCATGAGCTGTTCGAGAGTCTGGCATCCGGGGCATGCCTGGTGCGAGGCGCTCTTTGGGAAGACGAACACCGACAGCATCAGCATGAGCATGACACCCCCCACAATCCCCACTATGCGCGTCAGTGCCACCAGGCTGGCATCTGCGCGCACATGGCCCCACATGTCAGCATGTGCCCCCATACCATCACGAAGCCACCACTGCAGATTTCACTCATGCAGCAAGCCAATGCAGCTATGCAATTGACAATCCTCAGGCCATGATACACCAAGTGCTATCTGGGCCACACAAGGCCCTGTCAAAGCTTGGCTTGAAACGCTCGAAGTCTGATAGCTCTAAATAGAGCAATTAGGTCCACTTCTGTCAGGTGTGCTTCTCCACATGTGCTCAGTGCATTGGGTTGTCTGTACAGCAGAAGAAAAGGGGAGCTAGGCACCTGAAGGCTCATTGGAGCCCATGACGACCAGCACAAAGGTCATGACAAACAGCTTGGCGCTGTAGTCCAGCGACAGAACCCAGCCCACACACACCGCCCCAAAGCCCACCAGAAACGCCACAAAGCCTGCACAAAGCCAAAGGCACCCTCACATCAGGCAGCAAATATGTGAGATTGCCGCCTGATGCCTGACAAAACATTCAAAGCAGTGATAGGACTGAGCCCTTCAAGAGCATGAGACCGCTTTCACCCAGATAGCGCTCATTCCTTGGTGACACTTTCCACAATCACTTGTCAGCCTGCCAGTGACTCACCTGTGATGGCAATGTCTTCATCTTGGCCAAACCCATGGCCCAGCAGGACAGTAGCGAGCCCCAGAAGCCCCCCAAAGATGGTGCCAATGGTGCGCTCCACTGAGACCTGTCAACAATCCGAAGGGGTCAAGACAGGCCACATAAACCTTTGTTCTTTTGCGCATGATCACTCCCAGGAAGCAATGCCACTGAGTACCACAAGACTACTTCACTATTGGCATGCTGTATGGGTACCTGGGTGACTTTTCCCAGCATCGGAGCCGCCACAACCACAATTGTGATGGCAGCCCATTTGCAGCCCTGCAGTGTGAATAGTCAGGTCAGAAAACAGTTTAATAATCAGGCCAGTGCAAGATCACAAATAGATGGATCAGGGGAGTCGCTCACCTGCAGCCACTGCAGACCTATTCTCTTCTGTCTCCCTGCAAGCCATTTCGAAGCAGTCAGCCCACAGGATCTGTGAATAGCTGGCTGGAGCCAAGCGACCAAAACACAGCCTTGGAAGTAAGGAATCATGAGATCGCGCACCCCCAAGCATGCCCATGATAGCGTAACCGAGGGTCACCGCTATGCAGACACCAATGCCTTGCCGTATGGCTTGTCGGAGGAAGACTGGAACCTTCCTCCTACGTTGTTCCATCATTTCTCCTGCTCACACGATGGAGTGTAGTCTTAAAATGACCGAAAGCGAATACCGAATTATAGAATGGTACATTCAAAATTCTGAGTACGACACAAACCAAATACAAGGATTGTTTGTCCAACGGGAAGTTGCTTTACCAGCCATGATGCCTATATGACTATCGTCTCAGCGGAGATAACTATTTAAAAATTCATTCTGGTTCGATTTCTCTGTTCGTGAGTTCCAAACCCTCTCGGTCAGGCAGGCACCAACTACTTAGTAACACAGATCAACACAAGTCCTGCTCTTATCTTGTAAACAAAGGACTCGTCTTCATCACTTCCCAATACCTATTCCCACGATCTCAGGCTAGAAATGAGAAGACAAGATATCCATTAGTGGGATCCAGCCTGCAAGAGAAGGACCGCCATCATTATGTGTACGTGGCCATCACTAAGTGATGACTAATGGCTAGTAATCTTGGAGCTTCCTCTTGCAGAAGAAACCCATGAAGGCCAATGTTGAGCATTCAGGGAGAATCAAAAGCTGCAGAACAAGTATTCACAAAGATGTCTCAGCTGCCTGGTGACGAAGCACCCCACACTGGAACAACAATCGTGGCAGTTTCCTTTGATGGAGGTGTTGTCCTGGGTGCTGACTCCCGCGTGAGCACAGGGAACTATGTTTCCAACAGAGCGTCAGACAAGATTACTTCTCTGTCAGACAACGCTTACATGCTTCGTTCTGGATCCGCTGCTGATACTCAGGCAATCGCAGATTATGGTGAGGCCTCAGAGCCCTCTTGTCTGTATATCGCATGACACTTTACAACTGTGCAATCGTCCTGGAATGTACTAGGGGTATCACAAGTGCTTAGGGCTGCTCTTGCGGATAGCAAAGCGCACCTCAAGTACAAGTTCTGATGGGCAGGGTCTGCAGGATTGCAAATACATTTGATCTGATTATCTAATGCATCCTGAGACTGTACCAAGAAATCGACAGTATCATGCATCACTGTAAAGTGTAATCAGTGACTTGCTCATCATTCCTGGCTGTGCAGTGCGACACTACACAGCTATGCACTCTATGGAGCTAGGGAGAGACCCCAAAATCAAATCAGTAGCAAAGCTTGTGGCTCAGGTGTGCGATGCTATCACAGCACCTTCTGTTCCCTCCACATCTGTGCTTCGAGTTATTTCTTTAGCACCAAGCACAAGTACTGACTAGTGGACTCTTCATGAAGTCCATGCCAAGGGGGCACTCATTATTTTGGCTGCCTGCACCTGACAATCCGGCACAGACGCACGTAAAACCATGTGCATTGCGCAGATCAACTACTCCAATAAGAATCTGCTGATGGGCGCCATGATAGTGGGCGGTTGGGATCCGGAGGGAGGTGGACAGATCTTTGGTGTGCCCATCAGCGGGACACTTGTGCAGCAGGACTGGACCACGGACGGCTCTGGCAGCACCTACATCTGGGGCTACCTGGACTCTGCCTACAGGTGTTGTCCCTGCCTGATGTAACTGATCGACTTGACCGCGTGCAAGGAGAGAACGTTGCCATCGTCCTCTGATGAGGCCATGCCATGCCACCAGTGAATGGGTCCCTAGAGCAGAGCAGTGCAAACAGGGAATCCAGGGTGCCAGGGATGGCATACCCCTGTGGAGGCAGGGGACTAATCTTCTCGCGCTCGAATGCATAGGACAGCCTGAGTAGCCAACAGAGGAGGTGGACAGGAAATCATGCGAAATGCAGTCAGCGAGGGAATGGATTGGGGACGTCAAGCTACAGTAAAGAGAATGCTGTCAATTTGCAGAGAAAGTCTCTGAGGAGACAATTATGTGCTGTGGATGCGCATGCAGGGATGGCATGAGCAGGGAAGAGGCAGAAGAGCTGGTGAAGACAGCGCTCTCTCTGGCAATGTCGAGGGACGGCTCATCCGGCGGCCTGGCGCGGTTAATCACCATCACTAAGGCCGGGGCGGAGCGGCGGATGATCAAGGGCGATGAGATTCCTCTATTCTGGGATGAGATTGAGCCCATGGGCACAAATGGCACCGGCATGGTTGTGGTCTGAGCTGGCTTTGATGCGCTGGACATGTGGAGGGCTGAGGTATAAGACAGTGAATATTATTCACCTCCCCAAGCTGACGGTGTTCAAGTAACAAGGCATTCCGAGTATGCATATGCCTTTTCAGGCTATAGAGATGCCCCAGAAGGCAGCATGTAATTGCACTGCACATGCGTATACTGCATGGCAGCACAACGTGCATTATGCAACATGCATGTTCTCTGTCACTATGTTACATGACGAGACTTGATTGCTCGCTGCTCTTGAATCCTGCTTGCTCACACAGCAGCCCATGCCTAGGGCTGATTTGGGGCTCTGTGCAGTCCATCAAATCGTCTGTTATTTTTACTCTCATTTACATACGGGGACTGGCTGTTCAGAATGTTGTGATGCCTGCACCAAACCTGCATCATCATGGGCTCCTCTTTGTCAGTGCAATTACATTCACTTCCCTTACCTCGCAAACCAGGCAAAGCAGTTGTTCCAATCTGTTCTAGTGTACCGTTTGCTGGAGTGCTGACTGTAAGCATTAGCCTCCTGAGGACCTGTCCTGTTGAGAAGTCGCGAGTCATAGAGAACCGATCGGTCATCAAAGTGCACGGGTTTCAGACAGTGCGTCAGAACATGCAGAGGCACTACAGTGTACTGTTCATACAGAGCTCTGGAGTCTCATACAGATCACAAGTACAGAGACATTCAGACACTTCTCATTCAACGCCTCTTGAAAATACCTCCACAGCGCCGCGGTGCACGCGGGCTGACAGGTGGTTTGATGGCATGAGTTCGCCATCCACATTCCAGCTGGACTCTGCCCCAATCGGCTTCACTGCCACAGCCACCACGTCCAAGACAGTGATGAAAGGCAGATCATGCTCCGCGTCAATGCCTGCAACAGGATGACTCACGATCATGAGCGCACATCACACATCCTTAATACATGTGCTCGAGTGTCTCAGTTTAGCCCTCCCAAAGAACCCTGACTCAGACGGTTGCCCAAATGACCTAGCAGGCTCCCTCAAGTTGCAATCTGTCAGTATGCCGGAAGATATAAAGCATGACTTCAGGTATCTCTAAATGCCTGGTCTGGTAGATTTAATCCTGTGCGACTACCCCTTCCACAAGGTATGGATGGATCTCTTGAGCCAGTGACTGCCACACATGAGCCTGTGGCCTCAGCAGGGCCTGTGGCTCTAAGCTGACACCTCTTTGTTCCCATCCCGTTCTCTGCTTGCACTAGCTACAGTATCAAACTAAAAGAGGTTATGTTTGTGAGCATAAGAAGACCCAGAAAATATCTGTGCTGCGTACCAAGCATGGGGATGCGCGTGAGCAGGCGCAGGTACTGCAGCACAGAGCAGCGCTTGACCAGGACGAGCTTGAGGCGGCCGTCATTTAGGTGCGCGGTTCGCGCGAGGCCGCCGGCGCTCATGTCCGATCTGCACGGCGTCACGATTGCCATTATGCTCTTGAACTCCCCCTGCAGTGCACATGCATGCATCTGTGAGAACTTAGGCTATAATTGAGGAGCCTGTTTACACCGTATCGTGTGCGCGGCCCTACAAGACACTGACTCCTTTGGGGACTCCTCGATGCTTCTTGAACGACAAGATCTCGGCAAAGAACATGAAAGTCAGGTGGAAAAGGCCTGGCACTGCAAGCTCGGTGTCTGCATTGATACTATGATCCCAAGCAAATCTCGGTGTGCGCTGGTAGAGTCGCAGAGGGTGCAGGAAAGGGTGTCACCTCGATGGATGTCCAGGCAGGCTCGTCCTCTGACGGAGTACTGCTGTCAATAGAAATGTCTGCAGGTGGCGCGCCAGTGGCAGTGGCACAGAGCTGGCACTGGCTTTTGCACTCCACAGCCTTTGGTCTGGAAGCAGGCAAAAAACAGTCCAGGACACAGAACAAATTTACCACTTGAGCAAATGAGACAGTCTGTGAACCACACACTCGCAATGCGGCATGCAAGGAAGTAGATGCATCCACTGCTTGGCCTGCAACATGCAAATGTCCAGACTTGCCAACTCATAGATGCCTTGTCTTGGCACAAGTGCGGGGTCAGATTCTTGTGGAGGCTCACGTGCTGGGTATGGCTGGCAGGTAGGACACAAAGGCGCGGTAGCAGCGGCCGCGTAACAGCGTCAGTGCTCCTGCCAACGGATACCTCCGTTCTCCGAGCCACCTGCATTGTGTGCAAGCACTCAGTGATTGTACACAGCTGACAAGGGTATGACTCTGTAAATAAACGCAATGTGCTCGTCAATCAACCCAGGCATGGTATTGCATGGCTGTTCAGCCACGATCTGCAACACTCCACAAGACAGACGCCGTATTGTTTTATTTGTTGCAGGTCATGGCGGAACAGTCCTACAAGGCCATACAAATGTAGAGGATGTTGCATATCGCCGCATTTCCCGTAAAGGGTAATGCAATATGGCCGTATACGTTGAAGGCGCTCACTTTGACCAGCGCAGCGTTTCTGATGTGCGCAAGAGATCGCCCATGTAGCCGTAGGTTGCATAGCAGACGCTGAAGCGGTGTGTGCCGTCGCCAGTGTCCACCCGCATCACATCCAATGGAGTCCTGCACACAATAGATTCCCTAAGACTTTTCGATAAAATTCCCCACAATGGGGGTCCGGCAGTCGACAGTCTCAAATAAAAGATTGAGGTGATATATCCCTTGCTAGGAGCTCTCTGCCCTGTCCAAGGGTCTGAGAATGGCGGAGTTTCTCTTCCAAAACCTTTTCGGCAGGATACTGTGCGAGGCCACCTACATGCAAGAGGCTGTGCATGGGAAGCTGCATTCCAGCAGGATGGCTGGCGCCAGATTGACGACAAATCCTCCTGGACAATGCATGCAGATAGTTTGCCAAGAATAGACCTGTCACCAAGGGCCACATGCAGTGCAGCCGTGGCTGCAGAGCGCGTGCCATTGAGGCTGTATGCGACGGCGTCGGTGGAGCCGCCGGGAATGTGGCCCAGACGCAGCTTCGCGGCAGCTGCCGCCCGTTCGGCTTCCCCGCAGCTGCGCACCGCCATCACGCCGTTGAGCACCTCTTGGAACATCCCATCGCCACCCACCTGAAAGGGTGATCATTACTTTTAATTGATGACTGATCCACAAAACTTTGCTCCCGATCTGCTCTGACATGTTCTTATTTAAAGCATAGAGGTCCTTCAGCGAAGCCAATAAGGCAATGCATTTGGTATACGACAGCTGTCCTCTTGACACGAAGTGGCCGCTTGGCATCTACCGTTCAGGAACAAAGTCCTTCTTGACAAGGCGCCCGGGTGCTGCTACCATCCAACAGGAGCAGAGGTAGCCAGTTTCTCATCCAGCAGCGGCCAGACCCCTTTTACTTTTTTTTTATTTTGGAACAGAGGCTATTTGAGGAAGCCATTGGCGCAGCTTGAAGGATCAAGACACAAGCTGGAAGTTTGTTGCTGTTCCGCACAAAAAATGGCAAGTAGAGGTTATGCAGGATTGCAATGGGCGGGAAAGTATCTCACGGCGAGAATGCCATCAAAGGTCTGCAGCTCCTGCAGTGACAGGTCCCGCACTGTCTTGTACGCATCCAGCGGCCGATTTGTAACTGTGACGCTACAACGTACACCTGCCCAAGAACCACAGCTGAGCCTACAAGATGACGCTTATAACAATCACTATTGCAGCAGAGCAGAGATGGCCTTGATATTTGCACTGTGAGTTTGCTGCTTAGATGTCCTGAAGGCCTGCACCGCACTGTTAACAGCCGCGCAAGCCAGATCTGTATGCTAGGGACAACAAGAGCATACCAGCCTTGCTGAGAAGGGGAGAGGCATCGCGCTCCCAGACAGTAGGCGCTCGGCCAGAGCCTCCAAAGGGATTCAACAGCACCAGAAGGCTCCTGGGCCGCTTGCTGCTTGTGCCCACTGCCTCGTTGATATCTGCCGCCCACCTCCTCACTAGATCTTCATCCTGTGCCAAGCATGACACTCCTTAGAAAATGACATCCCCAATAGCTCTTCATCCTGTCCCAGTCACGCCACCCTTCAACAACGAATTTGCCCAACTCGACATTGCATGTCCTGATGCTCCTCATAATCCAATATTCAAATCTATTGTATCAAAGAGATTGTGCCTTGGGATACTTGTGTTCACCTGGGATTCCAGCTCCACAGAGTGGGGCACCCAATGGCATGGGTGCAGGCGAGGCCTCCTGAAGGTGCAGATAGAGAGTCTGTGCGTGATCTGCCCAGCAGTGCAAACCAGTGAGAATTCCTCAGTGCATCATCCAGGGACAGAAGCATGCTGCCTCCAGGAGGGCGTCTAGCAGTAGCAGAGTATAGAAGAAAAGAAGGAAGAAGTAGACTAGAGAAGCTAAGAGAGGTAAATGCCGCACGTATGCAGCCTTAGGGAGGGGATTGACAGATTGCACACTAATTACCAGGAAAGTGTTTCAAGATAGGAGCGGACCGTTGGTGTGCTCCACAAGCGTCTGCAGTGTCTCCAGGCAGGTGCTGGCTGGTTTGTTGCTACGCACAGGATTTCAGAGAAAGGAATAGAGGCCGGCTGGGGTGCTGACAGTGGCCAGCAGCGTCTGGTCTCCAGAGGCGTGAGCTGTACTCCAGACTTGGTGAGATGGGCCTTCATGGGTGCGCCCTTCAGAACGAAGTGTGCTGTGCAGTCGGTGCTCGGGCCGGCTTCCAGATCTGTAGCGCCAAGGCTAACAGTTTCAGTGAAGGTCACTGTGAGCAGAATTCACGGCAAAGTGACGAGGGATTGACAGGCAGGAAATCAAGCGCAACTCGCTCATGCCAGCTACCTCATTGCAATTTGCCAGATTGCCCTCACCTGCGAGTTGCACATGCGAGAACCTGCTTGGCTTCCGAAGCAACATGCTGTCCTGTGAAGGCGATCGCCATGATCCTTCTGCTTCAGCGATCTCGAGCACAGGTGCTACTTTCAAAGGCTTGAAAGCTGTCGACACCATGACATTGTATCTGAAAGTATTGCTGTCAGGCGCGTTCTGCAGAGATCATCAGAATATGTAAGTGCCAGTGGAGTACCTTCTACTGCCCTGTCTATGCACCATCTCTTTATATGCTTTCAAGAGATGTTTTGTACGCTAGAAAATTGCAGATCTCGGTTCATCGAGGCAGGTCTCACAGTTTAGATCGCACGTGCTTCCGACATGGAAGAGACCACGTGCTCTGGAAGTCGAATGGCGGGGACTGTGTGCGTCATGACGCCCCGAACCAAAACTCTCCAAAGAGAAGAAACAAGCGGCATCGGCATGCCTAAAAGTTGTTAGTTGCTGCCAGCTCGATTTTTTAGCTCTCTAGATTTGCATATCGCCGTCGAAAAAAATTCTTAAACAGACGCGTTGGGATTTCTGCTCAGTCTCAAAACTCACTGCGGTAACAATAGCTACAGCTGGGATATGGATTTGGTGCACATCCGATGTGATAACGACCAAGGGGGGCACTGAGTGAGTTTCTAAAAATTTTGGGGATTGGCTGCTAGCCCAGCCGTAGCACGAAGGGCTTGTGCCTCTAGAGAAATATTTATTGCATCAAATACGCAATTTAGTTACCAATTAGCGTTGTACAGCTGGCTCATAGCAGCTGCACAGTCGGAAAATGCTCTTTTCAATTGCAGCATACTGCATCGTCCTCAGCCTGGTTGTGGCCAGTGCTGTTGTTGCGAACGGCACAACGGCAAGGAAGCGCAACGTAAATGGAGTCACGAAGGTAGAAGCCCTCATCAAGCCTTAATCGGGTTCAGATTGCTATTCATCGCCCGCTGTTGTGGCTTGCAAGCCTGACGATGCCTGTGCCCTGCAGGATAAGCCAAATGGACAACACGACAAGGAGAGCAAGAAGCCGTTGAATGGTCAGAAGATCCCAGAGGTCGTCTCTGACACTCCAGTAAAGACCAGGCCCTTCGTCCTGTACGCTGTTCTGTTGATGGTCTTGCTGGGTGGCGCTGCAACTGGTGCATACTTTGCCAAGGGTGAGACCCCTTGCTACGATTACAGTGCTTGCATTCCTACCATCTCAAGATCTTCGTCCACAGAGTGTGAGCCTTGCGCACGCCTAGCATGTAATCCGAGTCATTAAGAATGGCTTACTGCTGTCTCACCAGGATATCTGTCAAAGAGCACCAATTGGGCGCCACCCACCTGCCAGCCACCAACAGTAGATGCTTTGTTGGATCGTTACAAGGAGCTGACAAACACTTTCACCTACCCCATCCTGACTACCTCGCCCAAAGCTCAGCGCCTCTTTGATATTGTGCGACTCCCCAAGGCCCATCCTGCACATATTTTTGCGCACGACTCTGTCAACTTTGATGATGGCAAACCAGCTCTAGATCTAGCAGGACAGTGCCGCCAGTGGCGACTTGGTAATTAGATGGCATGTTTGATCAGACGGAGGGGCTTGACTCATGGGCAATTTTTTGGCAGGGTATGCTGCAAGCGTGGAATTTCAATCAGCCAGAGGCGCTCAGGGCCTTCCAGCTGGCTTCAGAGGAGGACCCTGCTGCAGCCATGCCCTTCTGGGGTCAGGCCTATGCCCTGGGGCCTGGAGCAAACAGGTGCATTCACCAACTTAACCAACCCATCCTGCCTTGCTTGCTAGGAGATATGCTGTGTTTCATTGTTAGGAGCTTCTCCTCAGAAGATGGACTGATCATGGGTGACTCAAGTAATGCATGCTAGACACCCTCTGACTGATACCAAGGTGCATGCAGGAGAATTTTGTAGTTCCATGTGGTTTGGGGGATGTTATTCAGCAATTGATTCTACCGATGACGTGCTTTACTATTGGCCCACTTGTGGTGGCAGGGATGTGACGTCTGAGAGGAAGCCTTATCCGTCCTTTGCCCCGGAGGATTTCCCGGCAGTCTACAAGGCCGCCCAAGCAGCTCTGAAGAAGGCCCAGATCAAGGCCATGCAGCTTGACAGCACACAGGCAAGGCCACACCCCACGCCATGCTTAAAGACACTCCCAACAACACTCAGGACCCTGTTTTTGTTATCTTGCCGGCATCGATATTACAATATCTGTCCCCGAAAAATTATCTTACAAGGTTTGTATGCTACCTCTCATTGGCGGGAGGATTTCTGGGTCTCTGCGCATATTCCTACCTTTCACCTATGCAATGCACCTGCACACGCACCTTGCCTCTCTTGGCAGGAACCGCATGCAATCCATCACTAATTTCTAACATTAGTAACAATCTTAGTGACACCACAGGCCAAGAAGGAGCTGGCACTAGCGGTGGCGCTGGCTATGAAGCGGTTCCCGGAGGGCAGTGCCACCGGCGCCAAGCGCGCGGCGGCCGAAAAAGAATACGCGGAAGCGATGCAGGCGGTCGGCGTGAAGCTGTCCGACAGCGTTCTCATCGCGATGGCCGCCGAGGCCTTCATGAACCTGTCGCCCTGGGACTACTACAATGTGCGCCCGTCCTCCTATTATGATGTTTAGCATGCTGTTAGACAAGAGCTTTGCATGCAGGGTTACAGATAGAGTATTTTTGGCTGCCCCAGGCTTTTACAGTCTTGCTGTGCTTCTTATCTGAGGTGCTGTAGGATTGTCAATTGCTTTATTTTTGTCCCATCTCTGCAATTCATGCCAATGCCCTTTCCTGCAAGTGAGTGGAAGCGAGTCGGCTCGGGGGCTGATGGGTGGATCTGGGTTGCTGCAGAAGGACAAGAGCTTGAAGGAGACTGCCACGATTGCCGAGGAGCTGATCAACCAGGCCATTGCTCTTGAGCCCATGAACGCCCTCGCGCTGCACCTCCACATCCACATCGCAGAGGCCTCCAGCCCTCAAAGGTCTGAAATCCTTCACCTCAGCAAACCATATCTAACAGCATAATCTTTGTAATTCAGTCTCGGAATTAGCTTTGGCACTCTTAAGGAGCTGTCATTCTTGCACGGGGTAAAGCTGGAGCCCATTTCCTTTTTAGTATAAAAGCTGAGCAATTAATTGGCCAAAGAGCAGTAACCAAGCATGTAATGCACCTTCTTGGAGACGTTTGCCAGGAAGAATTACCACAAGCTCGATATCTGCACATGATAGCTCCACACATGAGAGAGAAACCCTGTGTCTGAAATCTCATTGTCTCCCCCAACAGGGGCCCGCACCTGAACGCGGCGCGCGCTGAGTCATCAGCGGCGCGCATGCTGGACGCGGAAGCTTCCCCGCTGTGGGGCACGGCCAAGTTAGGCCACCTAGTGCACATGCCCAGCCACACGTTCGTGCGCATCGGCCGCTGGGCCGACGCAGTGACCGCCAACGTGGCGGCCTGGCACGCTGACGTGGCTGATGCCGCCGCCTGCCAGAGCCCCTACGAGCCCGAGCACAACACCAACATGCTCGTCTACGCTGCCAACATGGCCGGGCAGGTGTGTTTGGTTTTTATTGTTATTATTCCGATGTCGTCTTTATACTCCCCTTGGCCACTTACTGACGCGATCAGGCCGACGGGAATATAATATGGCTCCACTTCATGATCCCCCTTGATCAGGCTCCCACCTTATCAGCTAGACTTGTGTGTCGCTCCTTGTCTGAGCTGGCAGGCTCCCAAGATCCACATCATCTGCATGGCCGGGCAGGTGCGCAAGCTTTTCAGGCCAAGGGGGGTTCATGAAGCAGTTCCATTATAATGTAGTGCTCATGCACCGCCGGTGGTTCAGGAAACTTTTCGAGACAGCTTTCAAAGATCTTTCTGACTCCAAAAACACCAGACTCATGATCCATCGGATTGGGCTTCTCGAGAGCCTTCCCAATATGGTCTCAGAATTATCATGGGGTTTGTCTTTTGGGAGACAGGGTCTTGATCATCCACCCTCTTTGGCTTTTTTTTTGCGTGGTTCCTATGGTGCCAAAAGAGGAAGTCTCACTTTGCCTGGCGACCTGCGGCCTCCCCTTGTGTTTTTAGAGGCCTTCTCTGTGAAGCAGATTGGAGATGTTATAGCCTCCTTGATTAGGCTTTCATCTTATCAGCTACCAGCATGTATCAGGCACTGTTTTGAGCTGTTAGGCCAGGCAGTGCTCCTATTGCCCACATGCAAGCTAGCTCTATCCTGGCTTCCCAAGCATTGTTGCATTACCTGCTGCTTTGCCTGCCATGCAAGCGCTGTCTGGGCAATACTGCACATCATGTCGCAGACGTGGGCTTTCTTTTTGATTGATCTTTGAGGGCCTCTACCCGTGGGCACTGTGTCAGTTGTGCAATTTTGCTACTGCTCCTTGAGTTGGAGATTTGAATATAATATTTAGTTGTGCATGCGCAGTACAAGCTCGCTGAGGAATATAGCGAGAAAATTCGGCTCTACCCGGCGGACATACCCACAGCCTACTCTGAGGACTATGGCAACGAGTGGGTGCACCTGATCCTGACTTACGTCATCCAGGTGGAGAGCCTAATATTCCTGCCAATTGCATGAAGAATCAATTGGATACATTTACCTGGTAGCAGGATCTAGACACCACGCAAGATACCAAGTAAAGTGATCTGACTACAAAAGGTTTGACATGCAATTCCTCTGGCACACCGTGCACAGTGAGGAACAAATTTGTGTGTGCCGCAGGGCAAATGGAACGAGATTCTCAGCCTGCCGGGGACGGGGCCGCCGGCCGGGGCGCGCGGGCTGTGCCCAACGGGCGGCTACGAGTATTCGACGGCGGTGTACCACTACGCGCGCACGCTGGCGCTGGCCGCCAAGGCTGAGGGGGCACGCGTGGCCGGGGATATGGAGAGTGCCATCAGCTGGTACTCCCAAGGCGCCGTCACCGCCTTCATGCATCTGCGGGTGAGCTCTGCCGCACACTGGCAACATGAAATAGCTCTATGCTGGCTGGCTGCTGGCGAATGTGCAACCCAGGACATGAAGCGACAATTGATCTGGCAAGCTTGCCACTTTTGTCCGCCTGCGGGTGAGAAGAGTAAGCTTCAGCAGTGGCGACAGAATCCTGTTTTTTTTGGCTCGACTGAAGGGCGACAGATGTGCTCCAGAGGTCCTCCGAACCTAATGCCGTTATCCTGCGAGCTGATAACCGCGATGTGTCTGAGGTGGATAAACTGACAAGCTGAAACCCGGCTGGGGGCTGGTGCGCAGGAGGCGGAGGGAACGGTGGTGCAGGAAGAGGGGACGGTGCCGGGGGAGTGGCCGGGAATCTACGCGTGCGACTACAAGAAGCTGGCGCGCATCCTCGTCAAGACGGCCGAGGCGCGCCTGGCGCTCATGCAGGGCGACACCGCCGGCGCAGAGGTGCGCTGCGCTTCAGAAAACTTCAGAAAAAATTGAGATATTAGCACAGTTTGATGATTCTCATGTCATCATCAGATCATGTTGTCCTCAGCTGGAGTCTAGGGCGCACTGCTTGCGACAAGCCTCTGTGCATATGATGGGTTCCAGCGGAGTTGTGGTCAGCTGCTGGTATCTTGTGCCCAAAGAGCATGCAGCTTGGCGGGAACTCTCAGGGGACGACAGTGGTGCGTGCAGGGATTCTGAAATAGCAGAGCAGGTTTGAAGGTCTTTTTCTGTGGGCGTGCACAGGCGAACTTGAGGCAGGCGTTTGCGATAGAGGAGGGGCTGGGCTACATGGAGCCGCCGCGGCAGTACCAACCGACCAAGCACTGCCTCGGCTACGTGCTCATGCGCGCCGGCAAGAACCAGACAGCCGCCGAGGTGTCCCACTCTGTTGCATTTCCAAATTCAGATTCAACTGTACATACTTGTGCCTTCTCACTCAGGAGATGCGTTTCTCTTATGATGCATGCTTGTGAGGTCATCGCCGAGTGCTGCCCTGCTGCGGTTGAAGCTTTTAAGGACATTTTTTTTTGAGGATACAAGCAGGCTCTCCCAGTAAATTTAAACATATGGGTGGACATATTGGGTGACCGGGGCACATTGCATACTAGGAGATCCAACACACTCTATGCCCGTTACTTGGGAATCATCACGTACTGCTGAGCAAGCAAATTGCTGTTGCTGCGCGCATGAGCTTTGGGAACAAATGAGTGACACCAAGTGATCCAAAACACCGGATGCCTGCTTCTTCAGGACTGGTCTTGCACCGAGGAGCAGACAATGCTGTTGTTGCATGCAGGGCTTGGCACAAATTCAGTTCCCCCAAAGCAGTGCAGTGTGGCCGAGAGACGCATGGTGCTACCATTGTGATGTCTGTGAACGGCTTGGAGTGTGCACTTGCCAGGTGTTTGTGGAGGACATGATGGAGCACCCCAATAACGGATACGCTCTGCTGGGAGTGTCGCGCGCGCTGAGCGCGCTGGGCCGCGACGCCGACGCCGCGCAGCTGGCGGGAGTGCACGAGGTGACTTATTCTTGCACCAGCAGAGATTTTGAATTGGGTTTTGAATTGTACTTTCTAAAGTCGATAGCCGTGTGAAGCCGCAGTTTTGCAAAGGGGGTGAGTCAGCTGTGCACGAACACATATTTTCTCGATATGCATGTCCTCTGTATTATCGCGCGTTGGCATGACCAGGCAAGAAGAATTGGTGTATACTTGCGCGGAAGTGATGATTTGCTTTGCGCACCCTGGCACCAGCATACAGCTTCCCCTTTCCTCAATCATCATGTGAGACCGTGCTGGATCATTCAAGCAGAGTCACGTCTGAGCTTGATGGTTGAAGATAACATAGTATTGTTGATATTGAAGCGCGACGTGAGGTGATAGTACGAGATGTGCTGGTCTAGAGTGTCCACCTTGAAATAGATCTGGATTAACAATTGGGTGACTGGACAGGCGGCTTGGGCGTCCGCAGATGCACCCCTGGAATCATCCTGCCCCGCGTTCTCCCACCTCATCACCACGCTCGACACCGGCTTCAAGGGCCGGCGGCTGATGCGCTGAGCGCTGACATCCTCTGGTGGCTCCTCAGCCGCCAGAAGACAGGCGTTTGATGAACATGCTTGGATGAAGACTTGCATCGCAGAAGGTGTGAGGATTGTCGGCTGGAGCAATGCAGAAATGCACACTCTCAGGGGTAGAGATGGAAGCTGGGGGTGATTGCTGGAGGGGTGACTACTTAGGGTGCTGGCATCTTTCTTGCAAATGCAGCCGGACGTGACTCTCTGCTAGAAAACCCTCCTTTGGTTTGCAATTCCCCGCCTGCGGACATTCCTGAGTCAGCATCTGCAGAAGCAGCCCTCAGCAGTTGGCGGACGCCGTTGTGTGGAAGGGAGATGACAACAGGTGGTGGCTGTTGGACAGATTGGAGATTTGTCGTGGCTGGTGTAGAAGGGAGAGTGCATAATTCCAGATGTCATTCATGAAGAAGTGGTGAGCAAGTTTTGGGACATAATTATGGGTATTGATACACTCTGCTGCAGTTGGTCAAGATGGCTATTCGGGCCCTATTACTGCCCTCATTCCGTTCTGTTGAAAGAAAAGGCGGAAGACATAAAGACAATCCTGTCGATCTAGTGTACTGCACCCCCATTGGAGAGCAGAGGCTTATTTTCCTCATGTGGGAGCTGGCATGCTTCTGCACTGGTCAGCAGCGGCCTAGGCAAGATTGGGTTTGTCATCTGCCTTTTCCAACAGCGAATTTCTGTAGGTGTTTCTTGCTCAGGGGTTGGGAATGTGCTGGACAGCCATACTGTCATTCCTGGTATACGTATGTATTGCATGGGAGTATCTCAACTTACAAAGAGAGCCTAGAGCAGAGTCTGCGCAAACTTGACAAACCAAGTATATGTGCAGTTGCTAGCTGGGGTTGGGTGTCACACCATGATAGATGAGTTTTGATAGACCGGGATGACTTGCCGGGGAAAACTCTGAGGTGCAACACCAATAATTCTACTGGTGTTTGCTGCTTGGTAAAGGTGTGGACATGATGATGGTAGGGGGAAGTATATATGTGAATGTACAATTTTGAATTCTTGGCACCTCCAGGTGCTGCATTTACGACTGAAACCTTCAATATGTTCGCATGCATTAGAAAGTATCATAATAATCAGGCATTGCCCCTTCCTGTCTGCAAGAACCCTGAAGCACATTTGGAAGACAGATGTTGTGCATGTGCATATTTAAAGCGTTTCAGAATGGTAAATTTACAGTATGTACCCCACACTCTTCAATGAGAGTCTACAATGTCTTTTTTCATCATTCCTTGCAAGACAGCATAGAAAGAGCATGCCTGGCCATGGCATCCAGCAGGAAATCTTCTCACACAGCCTGAATTTAGAGTGTCCGTAATTCTTATCAATCTTCCCCCCATAGCATTACAACGTTTGTGCGAGGTTTCTTCCCATGCCATTTGGCTGCATGTTCTGAAGCGTATACTTACAATACTCAGATGAAGCCATGCAACCCTTAATATCTGCAGGCAACAGCCAAGTTTCTGCGCTCTCAACAAGTCTAAACTGTGATTCCAAAACTCCCCACCAAAACTGCGCACAGCACAATGCCGTTATGTAGATCAAAAAGCTTTTCTTTCTCTTCTCTGCCAAGCAAGGCAACAAGACACAGTATCCCTTGAAGTTCATCAACACTTGCTCTAGAGCAGGTGCAATCACTCGATTGAAGCCTCTCTTTCTGATTTCCTACATCTAAAATTTGATTCGGTGCTTTGCACCAAGGGATAATATACAGCAGAAACCACCCACCGTTTCCTGAGCTACTTCCTTTGTCACATCAGCCACCGGCGCAAACACCTTGCCCAAAAGACCGTTGTGAAAAACAGCTACTTAAAAAAGAATGGTTACAGGCCCTTACACCCTGAACTCTTCAGTGCAGTGCCAGAAGCAACTCTTACTCAGTACTCCAACCACGTGTCCTGAACATATGTCACGCTGATGTGCAGCTCTAGTCTTCTCCCAGCCCCTCAAAACCCGGCCCACAGTGCTGCTTTGGCCAGAACGCTCACAGTGCAATGCACTCAGCAGATGAACCGTCTCTGCCGCACCAGTGCAGCTCTCCGGTAGCAGTTGGCGCTTACATTGGGCCGAGGCGCCGCAGCTGCGCCAACTTTCAGGGCGCCATTCTCGCTGACTATTCCAGGAACCGAGTGGCCGTTGGACGTCACTTCTGGGGCGAGTGACGGCGCCAGCCTGTACACATTTGCGCCGTTGCTGTGACTCAGCGCGCCGTCCGAGTTGCCGTCTGGCTGAGTCAGCGCGCTGTCAGCTGAGTTGCCGTCAGCAGATATCACCGGTGCGGCGGCTGCGCTGCTGCTGTGTGCCGGGGCGCTGCTGCTCTCGCTGTCTTCTCTTCGCTTATCATGCGCCTGCCGCATATGACCACAGGGACAATCATTATTACCTTCTGTTGCGTCTCCACATAAATTCACAGCCCCACTGAAGGTGTTCTTGCAATTTAACCACTGCCACTCACACCTCAGTACCGTAACATGTGGGGCCGAAAACTCCCATCACCGTAACAGCCGGTGCAGGCATGCTCCCCTCACATGGCGAGGGGCATTACCATGCAGCAATGATGACAAGATGACTCGCAAATCTTGTCACTGTACACAGAAGCAACACTTGAGCAGCAGCAAAGGCGCTGTCTATGAGAGGCCGGCCCAAGTGCGCACCACCATCTCTTTGCGCAGGCCGTTGACGGCGAAGAAGAAGGACGTGACAACGCCGCCGAATATCGCGGCGATGACCGGCATGGCCGCAGATATGGAACCAAGCGCCAGCAGCAGCACCTGCACAACCCACGACGCCCCAGACTTGCCCACCTGCACCGCAGCCTCAATCAATCAACACTCGAGCTCCCAGAAATAGCCAGGCCTCCACCGAGAAGGTAGGTGTTCTGGCAGCCTTGAACCGCAGCTTTTCTGCAGCCCTGCCCTTGCGTGGCAGAATTAGCACGATGTGAGCTTAGCTGCAAAAGAAATACTCATGGCCATGTGCCCAGTGGCCATGCCCATAAAGTGCATGCTCCAAAGTATGCTGTGAGCGGTCTTGTGGCATTACACTCCATGCCTGCTCTGAGAAGGCACTCAGAAACCGCTGGCTGACGGCGCAGGGCTACAAGTACAGTCCGCCTTGTTCAATCCGCATGCTGCTATGAAGCCTGACAAGTGCCTCTTGGCAGGTGATCCACTGGGGGCAGCGCTGGAATTTGCGCCAAAGCAGGGGGAAGAGAAATGCAGTGGGGTTGAGGGAGCGGGGAGGGGCCGCGCCTGGCTGCCGATGAGGTCAACGGCTGCCTTGCCCTGGCGCTTCTCTGCGCGAGACATCTGGATGTAGGCCATCTCCTTGGCCGGGTCAAACAGCGAGAACTTGGACGACCGCGCAAACACCTGCACATGCACAAGCTTGGAACTTTCAGCATCAAGGTTTCTGCAGAAAAAATGGTGTCTTTGCAGATATTACTGAGACTTTGTTGAAGGGGTGGTACCACTGCTCCTGGCTGTTTCGAGAAATTGTCAAGGTGGACTTGGGGCGATCGCGAGCATGCGCAAGACTTCCTTTTGGCACAAGGGCAAGCAGGACAGCTGCCATACCCACGTTTACCGTTGTCTACCTCAGACCTTTATTCTTCTAATAACGGTACACGCTACTCCTGCCGCTATCTCAGCATCTAGCATGCAGACAGCTCTCTGGTGCATCTGCAGACCAGGTGAAGGCTGCCACAAACTTTACCCGCATGACTCATGAACTCCAAGCAACACCCAATCAAGCGTGGGCACAGTGCGCAGTATACATACCAAATCCCCGCCAGCCGGGGCCGGGGCCTGGGCTTATAACAAAATTTGATGCGGCAAGAGTGGCACATGGCAGCATGTGCGCGCACCTGCGTGACGGCGCCGGCCAGCACGGCCCATTTGGCGGTGGCGGGGTTGCCGGAAAGGGTGAACAAGAAGAAAGCTCCGCCGAACAGCATCAGCACTGTGGGCGTGATGAAGGCGGCTGTGGCCCATCCCAGGTACTGGAAGATGAATCGGCCGCTCACCATTAACGCTATTGTCACATACCCTGTCGCTATCGATACATCCGCCAGCACGCCCTGCAGACACATTGGGGATGTTAATCTGGTATTTGCCTTGGAAAAATTTGCCTGAAAATATCAGTTGAAGAAGGATGACAGTAGCTGCATCGGAAGGTCCGATTACCAGCATTGCAAGAGCTGAGCAAAAGGAAAGAAAATGCTCTTTTTCTCACCGGTGTGGCTATCCCAGAGGCATGTATTTGCACCAGCATGCTGAAGTGTCATGCACATCAGGTCCAGCTCACAGATCTGGGGCCCTGGGTGTGCATGGACCAATGCACATATATTGCCACCCAAATATCATTTATCGATATCCAGTCTGCAGGAAAGAAGGGCCCTCCTACAGAAGAGACCATACCTGGTAGGCCATGGCGGAGGGGTAGAGCATGCGCAGCTGCCCCTTCCAGGCAAACTCAAACAGCCGGTGGCCGACGCCATAGCTGATAACCATGAGTGACAGCGCAAAGATCATGGGCGAGCTTTTGAGCACTGCCACGGCGTCCGACAGCTTTGCCTTCTTCTTCTTAATCCCTGCAACCACAAAATCACTCAGCTACCTTGGAAATTCGTCACATGCACAGTGCAACCGAAAGAACATAAAATTAATTTCCTTCCATTCATCTCAATTTTTACCTGCCAAGAGGCAAGCTGCATTTGCAGTCAAGCTGCAGGTGAAACCTGCCAGATTTCTAACCCTTGTTGGAGTTGCCAGATCCAACTAAGATCAGATCAAACATGGCCACAGTGCTTAGTTTAGGTGATGAGGTTTTTATGCCTGTAAGCATCGATTGAAGCCTAGCAGGCCAATTGTGAGGGCATAATCCATGTAGTGGATTTTATCAACCCACCTGCTGCCGGGTCAATGTGGGAGTCCACCGCGATCCGCCGCTCGACAAAGACCTCCGCGCCGAATATGACGGCCGTGAGAGCCATGACAGTCGCCACCAGCACGCGCAGGCACGACAGCTCCGAGTTCTGCGGCGCAGTGAAACATTAGCGGCGACATTAAGGGCTGCGAAATTTCCCATAGACTGCTGGTGGCCGCTCAAGGACCGAATCCAACAGACACAAGGCATCATTGCATAGAGTGCGTCGCAATTGAGAACTTGGGGGCAACCACACGCTGCCTTTAAATTTTGCATTGAATCACAGGGCTCAGAAAAGGGGCTTTGACACTCACCCATGTATGCACATGGGGACACCAAATGCACCTGTTGAATTTAGGATCTCAAATCAATTCTATTCTATTCCATTCAATTTAATAAATTCTCCCTGCCAGGCATTGCCTACCGCTTGCACAAAGCAAGGCACAGGCCAAGTTGACCACACACAATTGCAACAATGCAGAACCAGAGTGTTGGAGCGCACCGGCAGCGCGAGGGTGACGGCCTTCATGAAGTTGCCGGCGGCGACCAGGGCCACGTTGGCAGCGATGCCCATGAGCGGGTAGATGGTCTTGGCCTCTTTCACCGTGCACACCTCGTTGGCCAGCGTCCAGAAGAGCACGCTGATTACCACCGCGCCCCACAGTTCCGCCACGCAGAAGAACAGCGAGAACGTCCAGTTCTCCACCACCTGAAGTTGCAGATGGCATCGTTACACCTGTGCTTCGTCGGGCTCGAGCGGCCTCAAGAAATTTGCTAACAGATACAGCGCTTGCATGGTATGCAAGGTGGTGTCCAAGGCATGCATGAAGAAGTCTTAATGTGGGTGCCCAGCTGTCCCCTCTCTTGTCTGTTTCAACCTTCAGCACCTCTTGAGAACCACAGAAAGATATGGTATGTCCCTGTTCCCTGGGACATCCATAGCTTCCACGATGTGGCATTGTGTCTGGATCTTGAAGCTTGTGAGAGAGCTCTGAGAGATGTCAATCCGCAAGGCTCTGCAGCAACAGCAGCCGAAGCAGCAATAGCAGCAAAGCAGCTTATGACAAGTGCTGCCAGCAGCAGGTGCGCATTCTCAGCAGGTCGTGCAGGCTGAACGGCTGCCCAGCACCTTGCAATGGGGAGCAACGAAGCAAAGCAGCACATGCATCCAGACAGTGCACACCTTGAGCAGGCCATGCAGGCCGATGGGAAGCAGCGGCGCAAATTTGGCTACGAAGCCGTGTGGGTGCAGGATGTCCGCGGCCGGGTACAGGAACGCCGCGAAACCCGCGTACACCGCCAGAAGAGGCGCCACTGTCAGCGCGAAGGAGGAGCTGCGGGGAAGGTGCAGGTCCAGGATGCGGCCGTAGAGCACGAAGAAGCCGAGGGAAGCTGGCAGCACCACGCAGGACGCCAGAAAAGGTAACGTCTCCGCGCCGCCGCTCGTCACCATTATGGCATCCTGCGTGCATGTGCCGTGTAATGGATCAGCGGTGAGAAAAGCAGGACAGAGGGAAGAGCTGTCCACCCGTGCATGACCTGTGGAGTCTCTCAGGGACTCCAAGAGGGCTTGTCTGTGCCTTGGCAGACGTGCCGCTGTGAGTAGGGGCCATGCAAAGTGCCAGGGTACCAGCCAGGCATCTCCGCCTCAGAATACCGCCTTGAACGAGGGTGACGACAGAAGGCAAGGGCGCATGGGTGCATTTCAGCAGAAGCTTTTGCGGGTGATGGAGAGGGTCAGCTACCTTGAGATTGACAAGGAGGGTGTGGTTGAAGGTTGCACAGAAGAAGATCAGGGCCAACGGCGCAAGCTTCTGCCAGAGATGCAGTGGCTGTGCTGGAGTCACCACCAAGCTCGGCGGCACTGCTTCCACCTGTGCCATGGTACGAAACACTTAAGGTTTCTGGACGCGAATGATGTATCTTATCTGCCCCAAGGCAAAGTCTTTTCCTCGTCTGGATCAATTAGGGACGATCATGCCCTATACTGTCACGTTATGGCCAGGAAGTTGGCAGCTTTAAGCGCGTTCTGAAGCGCCAAAATACCATGTAGTTGTATGAAGATGTTGCAGACCATGTAAAAGCTACCTTTTCTGGTGCTCGCCTCCTTGCAGGTGGAGATGCTCCCCAGAGTTGCTGCCTTGGAGTTGTTCGAGCCCCATCATCGACGCTGTTGGAATTGCATCCACCAGTTTGTGAACCGTTGCAGTGTCTGAAAGGGTCTCTGGAACTGTGAACTGCGATCTGATGTCTGAGCGGTCTGATCCTGGATCGTGCGCCCCAGGGTTGCTCTCCACGCCATATGTTAGGTTGCTTGGACGTCGGACATCTTAATGTGCCAGTCAACATAACTGTACTGAACTTGGACGTGTGGTTACAAAGTGCTTACTGCCTTCTCTCTAAAAGCGGGTAGCCTTCTGTCAGACTGCGAAACAAGGGGTGCCCTATCATCAGCCAACAATCATTTGAAGCAACGCGTATTGTTCATGCACAGATGCACAATCGCACGAAAATGCAAAAGGGGCGACTGAAACACTGCGCTGAGGCTGTGTACGGTTGGACGTTGGCACTTCGCGCTCTCAGGTTGTGAACCATCGACTTGGCTGCGCCTGATCAGGCAACACAATATCTTTTGAGCAAATTTTGGTGCTCCTCATTCTTCGCTCACAGGTCAGCTCCTTGCCACGCTATTGAAAAATATCTCTCACATGACGGCAGAGGGGACTCTGAAAAGCCTTCCATGCTTGAAGGCTTCATGCAGGGCCGCCTGCAGTCACTGCACGGTGCAGCTGCCCGAGTGGGCACAAGGCATGCAAGTTGCGCCAATCCAGCGCAAAGGCTTCCTGTCATATGCAGGGCCTCATCAGGTGGACGTGCATGAGAAAGGGCCTTTCCTCTTTGGAGGTGCAGCATGCACAGGATCGCTGCCATGCAGCTGGCATTTGTGGATCGGCCTGAACAGGCAAGCATTGGGATTATGGCCTGATCATCCGATGTTCTGAGATGCGTCTCGTCCCTACCATCTCAAAATCAGCTCACGCGCAAGTTTTCAAGCAACTGATCATTACCAATATACTTCTACAATCTCAAAGCTTCTATAAGCAGTGCAAAGAGCAATTACCTGGGAGCATACGACAGAGAACAGGAGGTAAGGACATCTCGCCACCTGCGTCTTGCGGACAGGAGCCTCAAATCGTATTGCGTTGGAGCTTCTTGTTTGAAGATAGATCAAAGAAGGAAGCTTGTAGAGGGTGTGATGGGCCAAAGCATTCTTAAAAGCATATCGGCGACCTTGGGTGGCACCGTGCAAACGATCAGCCGATGCCTGCTGCTTGACGCTTTACCCAGAAAGTAATCTATTCCATGATCTAGGCGGTTCAGCAATAACTGTTTATGATTGATTGCCGATGGTTCAATTGTTCGTGTGCAGTCATTTTACAATATGGAGCTTCTGGTGTAGTAGATTTCTCCACATGCATTCCGGTCAGCTTGGTCTGTGTTGCCTTGCCTGTTGCTAGGTGACATAGATTGTTGGATATATTTTGTATAAATTGCCCCTATAGGTATGAATGATGAAGGACCGCATTTCGTCGTCCGGTCTTGATCGGCGCTAAAACGAATTCTTCCCAACGATCCTGACTGGCGTACTTTCTTATTGCTGCGCAGGTGACATCTACCACTTCGAAATCAAGGGACGCGCCGAGATGAAGTTCGCAGTCGCAGCCCTTGCAATCCTCCTAGCAGTATCCTGCACAGCAGGTACGGCTGCGTCACCACGCCCCGATTATAATCTCAACCGACATGCACCCTTCCGTCCTTTCATCGCAAGCAGATCGTGTTACCTTATCTTTACGTTTGCAGACTATCCCCGAGTTCCGCCGACTCCTGGCAGACCGTTCGGACCTCCTTGCTGGTTGCTGGGAAGGAACGATCCAGGTGCACTTGCAGCGTGTCGCGCCACTGACGCCTGTCCTGTCTGCGCAGAGGCCCGCGTGCTGCTGGCAGAGACGCCTGCAGCTGCTCCAATGGCGGCCATGGTCGCGCCCACGACAGCGCCGATGGCTGCGGCCGCCCCGGCCGCCGAAGAGTCGGCCGCCGCGCCCTCAGCCATCGCCACTCCCATGGCTGTGCCGCAGGCAGGGCCTCTTTAGATGCTTATGCGCTCATCGCCTACCTGTGGCCTGCACCATGCATCTTGCAGTGGCTACATTCAGGCAGATGTAGCCACAGCAATATGCATGCAGGCAAAGAGTATGTTGCTTTGATCACAGTCGCCAAGCATAGCTCATGCGCCACATTGGTTCCTCGCTGAGATCCTAATGAGATTTTCTGCCGCAGGCGACCCCCGCGCCTTCCGGATGTGCGCTGTCATTCGTGCAGGGCAACAGCAGCTACTCCAAGTTTGGCGAGATCCTCAACGCCGCCCCCTCAACCTCCAACTTCTCCAGTGCGTTCCCTCCCTTTCCCCTTTGTAGATATTTTTTTGTTGTCCATGCAAGTCAGCGGCATCCTTGCTCGCTTTGAGCGGATGTCCTAAAGGACCACCGGCCTCCTGCTCCATTTGGAGGTTGAGCAGTTCATGCGAGTGACCGGCCAGTAGGGAGAACGTGAATGCAGGAGGGTCCCTCTTTTTCTGTGTGCGCTGCTGCATTCTGAAAGGGACCGTCAACAAGCCTGCATCACACCTGTTTTCTTGCAGTGGAATTGTTGCAGTGACATCATGCTGCAAGTCTGAACATGCTCAGAAGGTGACAATTGGGCATATCAGCCGATGCTGTATTCACTGCAGCACAGTGCACAATTGTCTGCCACTGTCACTGACCTACTGCTGGCATGTGTCTACAGCTGTGCTAGCACAGTCCCACCCCCCGACTCATAGCTGGTGTGTAACACATGCTCACCAGGTCTGCATGCATCACATTCCAAGTCTCTGACTTTGATTTACATTTGCGCGCAGACGTTTTGTCTGACCAGATGGCTGGCGTCACCCTGTTCCTGCCAACCAACGACGCAGTCAACGCCACTCTGGAGAAGTTCGGCCTCGACCTGAAGGGCCTGCTGGAGAACAAGGACCTGGTGGACCAGGTCATCAGCTACCACATCCTGCCCAGCCCCATCGAGGTAAGGGGAAAGGGGTGGATCCCGATTGGGGGCAGGGGTAGATCCCAATTAAGGCTAATGGGAATGTGGCCCTTCTGATGTGGAGAATAATCACCTGCTCGTAGGAGCTCCTTGTGGAACCATCTTTGTTTTCAGACTCTGGTCAAAATCACGCAAGGCCTTGACTGCTGAAAGGGTGGCAGACAAGATCTGAGAGCTAAATGTGGTAATGTGCAATCCGGACTGATGTCAGGCTGCCAGGATGAGTAACTTTGAAGCCTGCAAGCTTAATACCTGCAAAATTTCAAGAAGCAGCAAGGATGCATTTCTCACCTGTAGCATGCTATGTTGATGTGGTTACAGTATAGCACCAGTTGTGAGCTTCGGTGGGCTGAAATTGTGTGTGTACATGCTTGCAGTACGCTGCCTTCAAGGAGGGTTACTCCTTCAACACCCTTCTCAGGGGAGCCGACCTGCGTGACTCCCTGCACGTCAAGAGGAGCGGCAATGTCATCAAGGTTGCAGGCGGCAAGACTACCGCCGTGGTCGGCATGAACGGCAGCAAAGTGTGCATGGTGCGCGTCCCCTGCCTCTGTTTAACACATGACCCTTGACATTGCTGATATCAGCCTGCCGCAAACATGACACTTTGGTGCTCCGGGCTTCAGCCCTTGGTGCACTTGGTATGCCACTTGGCGCTCTGACATCTACCTGCCTGCTCAAAAGACAAAGACTAGATGTGCAGTGAATGAGGATGCATTATATGTGTGCCATGATGTGCAGCATGCTTGACAAGGAGACTCCTGCCCTTGGCAGCACTGGAATGCTGTGCTAGAATGGGGCAGGAGTCAGCACAGTTATTAGAGGGAATGAGAGTGGGTATGTGTTGAAAGGCAGTTCTTGGAGATAGACAAATAACAAATATATTAATGGGTATGTTTGTGTGTGGTGCAGGACAGCATCTTCCCCATCAGCATGCTGCTGCTGCCCAGGAATTCCATCCAGACCACCTCAAGCACCGTCTCCAACTGAGCCAGCTTGGATCCAGCGCAGAAACAACTGCAATTACTGCTGTCAAACTGAAGTGGAATGCTCTATGGAATAGGACAATCGAATTGCCGTTGAGAACATGAACAAGTAGGATTGTAGCCTGCAAGCTGCATGTGAACATTTGTGGTTTTGCAGGTAAATCAGAGTTAGCACCCTTTATGGGTGGGCATGTCAGCAGGTTCAGGTAGGCTTGAATTCAAGTTTGAAGATTCGCAATCATATTCCCAAGGGAATCTGCCGTCCTGGCGGCGTTGTTTATTTGATGATGTTGAGGTTGAATAAGAATGATGTAAGCAGACAGACTGCCATCAAAATTCTCTAGACCAACTCGGAGCCAAGTAGTAATGTACAAATAAGCAGACAGCAGGAGATTGGAGAATCCTGCACCACATGTGGCCTGTTGCATTCTTCCTACTGCGTTCGCATGACAGGTGCAGCATTACCATATGATGCATTGTACTTCTTGCCGTTCTCTGCAGACGCAATGTTGCCCATTATGGCCTGCCGCGCTCGATCTCTTTCCTGCCGCTCTCGCTGCAATCTCTCCTGCCTCAACTTTTCAATATCAAGCCCCTTTTTCTTCTCCCCCTTGTGTCCCCTACCCTCCTTGTGGCCCTTCTTGCTGCCTTTCTTCTCCTTCCTGTCAGACTTCCCTCTCTTCTTCTCCCTCCTCTCATTGCCAGAGCTCCCAATCAACAGAGGTGCTCCAAATGTAGCTGGGCCCGCTTGTCCACTCAAGGTCAAAGGCCTCCCATCATCCTGCGATCCACAGAGCTGGCTTAGCGACAACAAAGCCACAAGAGATTTGAAGCAAGTACACAAAAAGTCAGAAATTCTGAGTTCAGACCAGCACAACACAATCTCACGCAGAGCACAAAGGCATGGCGAGCACAAATGTCCCTTGCATGCCAGTGGTCCCTGTGCTGCTTCCTTGATCGACTACACACGGCGTTTGATACGTTCTGCTGTCTTTCACTGTGCCCTCTGTTGTTCAACTTTCTTTGGTACCTTGCCAACTAAAAGTAAGCTCAATGGGCCTCTGGGAGAGCGCCCACCTCAAGAAGAGTGCCGCCAGCCGCATCACTCAATAGTTGCTGCGCCTTGGGCTGCGCATACCTACAGCAGTGTACAACCGGGCGTTACTCAAATTATGTTTGACAGCCTGATGAGCCCATCCTTTGGTGCAAGCCTGGCAGCCTGGTTCTTGCACTAACTAGGACGCTGCCATCGAGCAGTCTATCTGAGCATGCATGCAAATCGTTTCTCTGGCAACCATAAATTGGCAGTCAATTTGAGCATGTGCATATCTCGAGTATTGAAAACAGTACCAGGGCTGCGCACTGCCTCCGCCCAGACCATAACCGAGCTGAAATCGTTCGTCGAATCGCGCATCGGACGTCTGCGTTGCCGCGTCCCCCCGCCGCCGCGCCTCTTTCTTGGCTTCCTCCGCGACCTGGACAGGTCATATTCAAACTTGAATTTGAATGAACGCCGGGGGTCCATGGCCGTTTCAAACCGGTGGCAATGCCCCGCCAAAGCAAATCGAGGTCTGGAGCGACACTGCCGCCAGCCTGTGGGCTCTGTGCCATAAGGAAGAACTTCGGCCCTGAGAAGTACAGTCTTGAGTGATCCCAGGAATGCTGCCGATGTGAGATGCTACAATGTCAAGGTTGTCTGTCTGCAGCCTGAAGATCAGGTGACCCATGCACTGTGGCGTGACACACCCAGCACTGCACTTGCGCAATCTTTTGCTCTTAAGAGCTAGCTCGGAGATGGGTACAACCTTGGAGATGACTAAAACTACCACTATGGCCGAGTCTGGCAGCGCATGTGGTGCTGGGGACACAAGACACACCTCTGGGTGCGCGTCACGAGCTTCATGCTCTTCAAAGAAGTTGATGTGCTGCAATAGGGCAGGCTGCTCCTGCTGCTCTGGCTCCTCCTGCTGATCTGGCTCTGGCAGCTGGCCCTGCTCTGCACTGTCGTCAGGCTCTGTGCCAAGCCGCTTGAGGGCTGCCTGCTGCAGCAGATGGGCTCTACGGACCTCACTCTCCGCCTGTGCCCAAGCACTGACAGGTTGGCCCAGAAAGCATCATTAATTTCTGAATACTGTACTGCAGCGATGCTGATGCGATCGTTCGCATGCCCAGGACTGAGGAAGTCCTCATCTGAGAAGCCATGTGGACAGAGTCTGTGACTTTATTGAGATCGCTCACCAGGCGCTGTTTGTCAAGCTTGGCTCGTTGTTCTTCAGCATGTTTGGCCTCGTCTCGAGCGACCTTGAGCCTGTTTTCTCGTCCGTAGACGTTCCAACTGTCGCCCCACAAAGAAATTTGCACTTTAAGCTATCTGGAAGCGAAGGCACAGTCGTAGAATTTCGACCTAAAAGGATCTCGCAGGGCTGATTGTGTATGTGTGACGAAAATTCGACATTACCTTTTCTGTGGCAAGATATTAAGACCACCATGGCCTCCCATCTCCTTCTGTATGAGATGTCAGCACTGCTGTCCCGAAAGAAAGTATGTGTCAGCAGCGGTTGCTATAACTAGACCTTCTTTCAGCCCTATAGAGCGATCAGTATTTATGAAAGTGGTCAGGAAGGAAGGATTGCAGCAATCGAGATGACTAAGAGCAGCTTCTACATGTCAGGAAGCGATGCGAGAAGCTAGCAAGCTTCTCACATCGCTGTAGCCTTCAGCATTTCCCTGTGCCTCAACTTATCCTCTTTGTTGTGACAGAAGTGCATGAACGTCCTCCTAAGAACCCCACAGCAGGCTGGCTGAGCAGCCGCTACCATTTGCTCTGCAGCAAATATGTCACCCTCCCGGGAAGTTGAAGTACATACGAGTGATATCGGTCTGGCAGCAGAATCCAATATTCCTTGACCTGCCCTGATCGTAATGCATGGCGCTTGTGGTTTGAGATGGTTGATGTCAACAGCAACGGAAGCATCACAGTGACAATTAGGACAAAAGCAAATTATACCTCACTCTTCACAAAGCCACTTGCAGACTATGCATGCGTTGCAGGTTGCATATACATTGTATTTGTACGGGTCTGCATGTTGCAAATGAGCAAAAGGAGTCTGGAATCCCGGGTCTGTAGCGCGTCTGCCAAATATGCAGTCAATTATGTGTTAATACTGCTCTTATTTGGAGCTCTAATGCATTGCATCGCCTTGAAATTGCTTTTTGCTTTTTGCTTTTATTGAAGATTTACACAGCTGCCTCAATCTGCCATATCTTCTTAACCTGCTCGGATTTTGTCTGCGAAGGACCTTTATAATACATGCAGTCAATAGGACACCTGCGATGAAAGGAATGACAATTGGAAGTATGAATCTTCCCCATTCAGCCCAGGAGCCATCACACACTACTGTCCGCCAAAGCACGCCGAAGAAACCGTCGCCAAAAGCAAATGCTGAAGTTTAAAGACCTGCTCGACATCAAGGAAGCACTCACATTAAGAACGTGGTGAGAGTGTTATCCAAAACACGGTTAAAGTCTTAACTTTTTTGTGCATACGGTATATGCAGGTATCTCACCAAAGCTTATCTAAGAAACATCTGCCAGTCATTTTGTGCCCTGCAAACGCCAAGTACTAAACGCGTGAACACAAACTCGGTGCTCACCCCAGATAACCATAAGGTTCGCCAGCATTATGCAGGCGGTAAGCTCCCGCAAGGTTTAAAATCGCAAGACTAAATTTGTCGGCCTGCTCCATTGTTCGATTGGATGGGAAGTGGCGAAGAATAAAGGAGCACGATCAGAATGCACCCCACTTGCTCTGTGTTTCAACAAGAGACGATCGAGCTTAGCATCTCCATTCTTATCATTTCCCCCAAGAATATAGGCTTCCAGAAACGTCTTTCAGCCATAACATCAATAATAATCACCGGAAGGCGTTAGATTACAAGAATTTGATACATCGCTACGATGACACATTTATCATCGCCGAAAATTTGAATTGCTTCGCTTCGAGCCTTTTTTCTGTGAGAGTGAAAGACGTTCCCACGCTGAGTGCAGGTTGTGTGGCTGCTGATAGCGTAGCTGTCTGTAAAGCGGCAGTGGGTGGCGATGGTTTCTGGACGTTCCCGCTCTCCAAAGGCTTTTCCTTCCGGTGATGTGCTTCACGACTGCCCTTCTTCTGGCATGTTCCTATGTGGCTTTCTCAATCAAGTGGGTCAAGCATGTCATCATTGAATACAGAGCAAGGAGGGACAATCACTCTAGTGCTGAGCACGAGCATCTCATAACATCTGCTGGTGCTGTCTGAAGCAAGGCCTCAAGTGGTATAAACCCATACTGGCGGAGGCCTGCAACTCCTATGCACTGCCGAATGTAAAGGTCCTAGGTAGGCCTGCCAGGGACAGATGTAGGGCCGCTCGAAGAAATTAACAGTGGGCAGAACTTGGCACACCTAGCAGTCTTCCCAATGCAATCACTACTACTATTAGTATTATTACAGGCTTTTCCTGCCAGGGGCATGGTGCGTCTGCAGACAGGCTGCGTGTAAAGACTGCCACACATCCTATATAGTATCCCAGTGCAATACTGGAAAATTAACCCCGATCGGCCGAAGCCCTGGCTTTGTGAAATCTGTTGGAGGATCAGTATCACTCAGGCTATTGAAGGATGGTGCCAGCCGCTTCAAAGCCTCGTACATTGCATAAACAACAGCAAATTATCAGCAGACCTCAGTTTCATAACTTGCCATGTCCGCCTCTCATCCAAATGGCAGCTCAATCTCCAGTTGGTAGAGTCATTTTCTGTGCATTTTCCTGTTGACGACATACCGACTGGAGCACTTCTAATCCAATCTACACTTGCTGTCTTGAGTGCATTTGCACTGCCTCATCCACCTCCTTTCCTGCAGCACTAAGTGCTGGGCGTTGGTCATCACTGTGGACCTCTACCGCTGCGAACATGGACTCTTCCTGCTCAGGGGCACCCTCTGCCTCCTGCTGCCCTGACAAGCTTTCTGCCTCGATCTTGTCTGGCGGTGACTCGTCCAGACCTCTGGGAGCATCCCCCTCCAAGTCATCCTCTTCTCCCAGCTCTATCTCCTCTGGATTGTCTATGTCAATGGCCTCTGGGTTTGCCGATGATGCCCCTGCATCGGATGTGCACATAGCTGCTTACCAAACAGCTGTGTCCCCAAAGGGGAGCAAGAAAAACAACCACTTGCTCTTGATGGCCAGAATGCAAGTTCGACAATGCAGCGCATCAAGCAGGTGCGTCAGGGTTGTCTCTCTCTGATACCAGCGGTTAGTCATGTTTTCGGCAGTTGGCAGCTCACCGGAAGCTGCACCGGAAGCTGCCGGCGGCTGCGCGCTGCCGGGATCCAGGTTGTATGGCAGCCCCAGCATCTCCAGCAGTGCCTCAGTCTGCGATCAGCACATATTAGCCCACTATAAGCACCCTCTGCCTCGAAGATTCTCTGTTGCCTATTACGTCATTGCCAAAGAATTGAGCAAGAAGGTGCAGGCTAAATTTAATCAGAATGATCGCAAACTCTGCCATGGCAGCTACAGGAAGCCTCTCAAGCCAGCTGTGAGCACGCCTGTCAGCATCCCTGTGATATTTCCCTGAGCCATTTTGCACTCACAAGCTCACCAGCAAGGAAGGTGGCATTGCAGGGCTGAGTTCTGTCAGGCACGAGCTTCCCTCATGCCATGAGATGCTGAGCAGCCAAGACCACGGCCGTGAAAGGCCGCCATTGCTGCTGCCTCAGGGACGATTCCAGTAACATGATAGCTGTAAGAATCGTTATGTCCGGATTTGGACTGCAATGTTAAGAGGTTTCCAGCAGAAACCTGATGTATCTTCACGGCCTCACCTGCGGGTTGCGTACTGCGCGCGTCGGCATGACGCCGTGGCGCTGGCGGCCGTCATGGCCCGGGGCCGTAGGCGTGAAATTCTGGGGGACCTGGGCCCCCCCCCTCGCAGCCAGGGCATCCCTCACGTACTGCGCGTCTTCTGCACTTGGTCCTCTCCTCAGAGCTCCCATGCCTGCCAGCCACCATTTTCCGTGAGCAGCTTTGAGTGTTTCCGGTAAAAATGTGCAGCATGGAAGTGTTTCGGACTTGTGCAGGTGTCCGGCAAGCCTGCACACGAGTTGTGGAGAAGGCAGCTCACAAGATTGGCAGGGTCTTGGTATGGCCTGTGCCATAGGATTGTGAAAGACGATCTTGATGCTAATGGGCATGCCAATGACTGGTGGAGGAAATGCAAGATTGGAGAAGACTGGGCAGCAATGATCCAGGTTTTGCTTGATGTACCTAGTCCTTAAAGACTGGAAAACATGTGCTAATGCTAATGCTAATGCTAATGCTAATGCTAATGCTAAAAATAAAATGCATGATAGTGATAGTGATAGTGATAGTAATAGTAATAGTAATAGTAATAGTAATAGTAATAGTAATAGTAATAGTAATAGTAGTAGTGATGATGGTGATAAATACAGTAATGATAATAATAATAATAATAATAATAATAATAGGATTGGCCAGAACCAGCCATGTTCAAGGTGTGCAGTGCACCATCTCCACATGAGCTTGCACAGGATTGCAGCAGGAGAATTTTCCAGCGGTGGGGAATAGCGCAGGTGGATTTTTTTGGCAAGTGAAAGGGGATGTGCTGACCTGGCAGGGGCACTGCTTGCCTGTTGAGGCTGAGGAGCGAGTGGGTGGTGCGCAGAATGGCCAGCCACTCCTCATCGTAGCTGAACACCTTTGGGCCCTCCGCATCAGGCAGCTCCAGCACCTGCACTCCCAAAATAAATTAATTTATCATTCTGCAGGTGCTCACATTTTGATTTTAGCATGTATGAAAGTATTGCACGCTTTTCGTGCCAAGAGGCAAGGTGCATCTGCACCAAGCTGCAGTTAGGGCTGCCAAAATCCTACCCCTTGATGGACTTGCTAGATCCAAGCAGACCCAATCAACGCGGGCACGATGCTCAGTATTTTTACCGCCCCCTTCCAGCCGGGGCACTAAACATTAAGCATGTTCAAACCTCCTCCCGTAAAGACCACTTGTGATCTGATTGTTAGAAAGATGCCCAGAACAGCCACGTCAGCTTCCTTTGCACCACACGATGGCGCATGGTCCGATACCCAAGTCACACAAGTGACCTACAGGGGATTGATAGAGTACTACCCCTCACTTCAGCACCAGTAACTCCTCCAAGGGGCACATGGGAGGCACATGCGCGCACCTGCAGGAAGTTGCGCCCGGGCAGGCACTTGTCTAGCGCCAGGAACGCCGTCGTACGCTCGCCGCCGCCGCCGTTCGCCGCATCTCCCCTGGCGCCTTGGTCTGCGGCCGCGTTCCCTTCAGGAGCGCGCCCGGGGGCGGCTGCAGCCGCGGGAGCCGCGGCGGCTCGGCCGTGCCGGTAGAGGGCGGCGAACTTCACGTGAAGATGCGCTGAGAACCAGTAAGCCGGCTGCAAGGTCTTCAGCAGTTCCTCTGCTGGCGGGCTGCCGAGCGAGCTGTCATCGATCTGCGCATTCCGGCACACCGCCCTCAAGACTTTGTACGTAAATGCAAATCACAGATCATCTATCGTGAGATCTGCCTCCTTAGCTTCAAATTTAGCAGCAGCAGAAAGTCCACAACCTCTAGGTCTTTCGGTTTTTCTGTGCAGATTTTTACGTACAAAGTCAAAGATGATGATGGGCAGACTAGCAGCAACTCTGCAGAAATCAAGGAACCAGCAGCCGAATAAGCAGGCATGAGGCAGGCACATGACAGGCCAAGTCTCGTCTCAAGTGATCCATGCACATTCCGGATCCAAGTTTGAATGCCGGCAGGGGGCACAGCAACTCACACGCCGGCATCGAGAGGCAGCAATCACTCTCCCCTGTGACCCTGTGAATGTGTTGTTTCCCTTTAAATTCATAATCAAAACCCAAATAAAGGCCCCACCTCAGAGCGCAGGAAGGGCTTGGCGCGCACGAGGCGCTGAGTGTCGCCGTGGTGCGCGATATTCCTCGGCCAGTCGTGCGACAGGAAGACGTCCAGCGGTGTCTGGATCTGCTTCAGGCGGTACACCTCTAGCTCGCGGATGTGGTATGCACTGCGCATTGTATCCATCTGGTACGGCGGCCGCTCGTAGTGCCCCTGCCGCAAAACGCATTGGTAAGCGATAACCATACGTTTGATAAGCAAAGGAGATGCATGACATGCAAGCAGCGCAAGCATGGCTCTTAGTAGGGCCTGGAGTCAGCTTGCAGTATCTGGAAGCCATCAGCAATACAATTGTCTGGCAATTCATGTGATCTGGTATGTCCGGCCTAGACAAAAAGTTCTAATTTGCCCTACGGCACAGGGAAAGTGTTGATCACTACATAGAGCCTCGGCACTTGTGCAAATCACCATCCAGAACACACACATCGTGACAAGCAACAAAGGCAGATGCTCTTCTTCATCTCTTGTCTGACTGTGAGCAATGTCCTGCCAGGTCCTGTCTCCTGCAAAGAGCCCCATCAAGGAGAGGGCAATTTCCTGCCAAGGCCATTCTCTTGGGTACCACTCCATTACCAGAGAGGGCAGCCTCACCAGTCGGTAGTGCTTGGCATTGTAGATGCCAGAGAGGCCTCCGATGCGCGCCCCGCCAAAATTGATGACCCCCGCGTGGCCCAGGTAGTAGATGTTTGGAGCTGCCCAGCCGCCATTGTACAGCTCCCACAAGTGGTTGGAGGCCTCATGGTTCCCGCCAACTGAGTGACACGAATGTGGAGTTTCTCAGCGCCGAGCTACCAGACAAAGGCATGTGCAGCAACCTCATAATGCAGAACTCATTGTACTACCAGCATCCAGAAGCTTGAGCGGATTACGGGCCAGATGGCCTGGGGCATGGGGTATGGAAAATTTGCTGGAGGTCAAGGTGGGGTAGAGGGAAGCTCACTGAAAAGGGTGGGGTAAGGCGCCACTTCCTGGCCGGTGTAGTAACGGTAAAAGGTCTTCAAGTCGCGGTATTTGGGTGGGCAGGCCAGGCATTCCAGATCATCCAGGTTGCGAACGGCCTGGACAGACGAGACATGGTCAGCCCGAAATACAGCAACAACACCTGTCAAACAGACATTTTGCAGAAATGCATCGTGTTATACAATAATGAGTCAGTGAAGCAATCCACCTGGAAATCCCCACAGCAGATGAGCAGGTCGATCTTCGTGTTCTGCTTTTTCTCTAGATGTTGCATGGTGGCGTATATTTTGTCCAGATCTCCATGACAGCAACCCTCCACAGCTATCTGCAATCAAGATGATAGGCTCAATAAAGGAACGCTGCCTTTCGGAGTGTTGGCATGGGAAGGGATCTGCATGCCAGTGCTTGTATTCTACACTTTCCAAAGGCCACTATCAATTTCAAGCATGTTGTTTTCCATTGCAAAACTCACCCTCAGTCCTCGTGCTGCAGTCATTACCGGGCGAGGAAGATCTCTCACTGCAGATATCCTTGGTATAGATGCTCGCATGGGGTGGAGACAGAAAATTTACATGTGAGGTGCCAAAGAACTCTTACTTTATCTCATTGATGTGCAATTGGGTCAAAGGCAAGGGTCTTTGCGATGATCTGCAAGTAACTATTTTAGAATTTCTGGGGCATACCAAAACCCCTAGAATCTAAATAGGAGGGGTTTTGCACTAACAACTTCCACTCACTATTGAGTCGAATGCTTGGTGTTGACATCAACAAACCAAAGACAGGCCTGGAAACTTCCTTGGGATATCTAGATCCGTGACGTTGCAAATTTACAAAGCAGCGCAGTAGTGACCTCCTTGGTAGCAAAAGTCAGCTGCAATAGAAAGACGCCTTCGCGCAATTGCAGTTGCTGGCACCAGCATCCATGATCAAGCATCACAAGCTAAAGCCCGAAACAACAGCTAAGCGATTCTTGTTGCAAACGGCAGGACTGCCTGCCTCATTTGCAAGGTTCTCAGCAGCAGCAACAACAGCCTCCAATTAGACACGACACTCACAGTTCAATTCCATTCTTGGTGGCATTGTTTCTCTGCCCGCCCAAATGAGCGCAAAGGTTCCACAAAAGCTGCATCAGCAGCACAGGAATTTCAGCACGCTACTCTGCAACCACATTACCCTCTATCTTCATCTCTGCATCACTGACTGCATTGCCGTCTGCAGTGGTGCTGGGCTGGGTACCTTCGGGTTTGCTCCCCTGCCCACCGGGCATATGGGCAGCACCCCCTGGCCCGTTCCACTCAAAGAGCACGCCGGCTTTGCTGTTGAAGAACTGCACGCCCTGCCCCGAGTCAAACACCGGTTTCTCATCCGATACCGGCGGCGCTGACTGCCATCCGCGCGGAAACGTTCCCTTTGCCGGCCCCGGCGAGCCGGCCGGCGTTGCCAATTCCGGCTGCTGCGCTGAAGCCGCGGCAGCCGCGGCCGCCGCCGCGGCCAGATCAGGCACCTCCTCCGCCGGTGGCGGCGGGGGCTGCTCGGCAACTGCCGGAAGCTGCCCGGAAGCTGCAGGAAGCTGCTCTGCCCCGCTGACGGCAGCCTCAGCGGGTGCGGTGCCGCTGTCAGCGGCGGCCGTCCCGGATGCTCCCTCGCACGGTGCTGGCTTTGGAGGAGCCTGGTGGGCCCAGGACGCCAGGGACGCCTCGTCGTTCGCGCCCCACATGTGCAGTGAAGGCTCCTTGGTGAGCCCTGCTTTCGGCCGCGGCGGGGCCGTGGCGCTGCTCGGCTGCTGCTGGTTGTCGGCGGGTGCGGACAAGCTGCCTGGCGCCTCATCGATCTCCATGTCTGACGTGTGGTCAATCACTGCTGCTGCCTCACTCTGCTGCTGCTGCTGCTGCTGTGGGACAGCCTGCTGTCCTTTGTCTGTGCCAGGCGGTTTTGCTAGTTCTGACGAGGGCTGCGTGCTTGCAAAGGGGTGCTCGGCAAGCATCCTCGCTGGTTCTGACGAGTCCTGGGCGGCTGTGAAGGGACGGTGGGCAGGGGAGAGCAGTGCTGGCGCCTGGCTCGGCTGATCGTCCATCTGCACATCCCTGTGCGAGGCATCTGCGGATGTGGTGGCTGCGTTGTCTGGCGCCAAGCGCGCCTCGGCCGCTGCGGCTGGAGGGTTCACGAGAGCCTTCAGCTGCTGGCCGCTCATCGATGCCAGCTCTTCTGCAGCCAGTCCACCTGGGAAAGAATCCACAGCTTAGCAGAAGTTCTGTAGAGCAGCTCACTGCTGTCCACAGCTGACTGGTCGTCTCTCTTCTGCGCTGGGCCAACTTGGGACAACAAGAAGGTAGCCCAGTGTAGAAGAGAAACAGACAAGCAAGCTGTGGACAGCACGAGCAATTTGCAGATACACAACGTCCTAAACCAGTCAGGAATGTGGTAAAAAGTGCGCTGTGGTACAAAGTCCCAAATTTTCAGAGTATGCCTGGTCTTCATCATGACATGTACCTTAAGAGGCAATAGTCAGCTCATCCTGAAGCAGGACAGAGAGCATACATGAAAGTCAGTGCCACTGACAAAGTAGAAAGGAAAAGACGACTCGTTGTTGGAACAGAAGTGCATCAGCAGTACCAGCAGATTGCAAAGGATCCCTCCTTTCGGAGGCTGGCCCCACCTTGCAGCAACATGTGCTTCAGCTGCGGCTCAGCATGCTTGCTGTCAGGCGAGAGCCAGCCCCAGAGAACACGCATGCGCCGCATGTAGTGATGGCTCGGGTCTGCGACGGCGTTGTCTCCATTGCCGCGCGCGTACTGCTCGTGCACTGCAGCTTCCAGCTTCCGCGCAGCTTCTGCCGGCGACAGCTCCCCGTCAGGCATCAGCGCGCTCCACAGGATGAGCTGGGCCTGGTCTCGCACGGCATTCCCTGCAGCATATCGCGAGGAAATATATGTTACGGAAAGTTATGAGAATACTTGACAAGTTTTTTTTGCTTCCTGTGAACGCAGTCCTTGGTGGCTCACGAGGCGAACATAAATATTTAAAATGAATTGTCTCCCACACTGCCTCCATTACAAACTGCTCATGATGACGCCCGTCTACAAATATCAAACTGGCACCGGTTTCAGTGATGGTCTCTGGTCAGTGCATGCAGTGTAATCCCTGCTCTGAGACGATACCAACAAATCATGCATGCATGCGGATGTGCATATTCGAGTCGCCATATTCTCCAAGCGGGGGTTGATATACGACATATAATGCACCGATAATAAAAATCCTCACTTGAGCACAGGTTTCTATGCTGGGAAGCTAGAGGCAGCTGCTGCCCGAGTAGGGCTGCCCGAAGCTGCCGAAAGTCGAGCTTGCTTGGAAGCGCCCAACTTAGAATCCCTGCTGGGGGGGGTGTTCCAGCATGTCACCTGTGGGGTGCGGCGTCAGGTGCTGCGAGCACCAGTCCCTGGCTTCCTGCAACTTCTTCGAGGCTGTAGGCCCCGCTGTGCTGGCGGCAGGCTCCTTGCTTGCTGGTGCTCCTGCCGCTCCAAGCCCACCTGCATCATCACAACAGCAAGAACTCATGCCCACACGTCAGAACCATGCAACACCGTTTGAGTCACACTCACACCAAGGAATTCAAAATAGCAGCACAACGCTGCATACGTGGTGATCATGCACATTGGATACAAAAACGAGCTGCTAGCAATACCGGCAGAACATGTCCTTGCTCCACTGCGCATGACCAACACTAACATGTTCACGCTGTAACAGGGCATGCGTATGAAGCAAGGCTAAGGGCCTGAGATTAAAGCACCTGTGCGCAAACCCACAGCATTGGGTATGGCAGTGACTGCGGTGACACTTGGCTTTGCCTCCGCTGCTGGCGGCCCCTGTGACTTGGCTTTCTGCTCCTGAGCTGAGAGCCTGCAATGTAGCAGCCAAGGTGCTTGGGAAACCAGGAATTTCCGAATGTATGGCATTATCAAGACTCCTACCTGCCTGTAATTCTGAGAGCTTCTTCCAGGCAGCCATTCGGGCAGTCGAGGGGTGCATGGTCTTAATTGCAGACGTGCAGACAGGATGGGGGCCCCATGAGCGCTCAGGCTCATGGCAGGACTTTGATGCACCGCAGCAGGACCCTTCTGACGGCATGTTGAATCACCGAAAGCGGCATAGCAGTGAGTGACTGCGCGGTCTGTAGAGCAGAAAATGCATGACACAAGCGCTAGGCCTAGGGCTAACGCTTCAAGAGCTCAAAGAAAAGCTTCATTGATGGCTGGGCCCTTCCTCTCGCACCAATTCTGGGGATCTCAAAAATATCATTATTATTATTAACACAATTATCCTACGTTTTTCCTGCCTAGAGGCAAGATGCATCCTGCAGACAAGCTGCACTTGAAGGCTGCCACAGTCCCACCCCTTGCTGGACTCGCCAGGTCCAAACGAGACCAATCAAGTGTGCACGGTGCTCAATAATTATACGGGCCCTCGCCAGCTGGGGCCATATATCTCAATATACTGTTGAATTCGTTCTAATCACCCGCACCCCCAGCCGTGCGGGAAATGACAACTTTTAAGAGTCTTCCTGACTTTGAATACCAGGGTCATGCTCCATTGGATTGGGCTTGTCGACAGCTTTCCGAATCTGGTCTCAATATTACCATAGGCTTTGTATTTTGGGAGATAGGGTCTTATATATCCACCCTTACTGGCCAAAAATAACATACTTATTGGGGGGTTTAGAATTACTACTACAGTATGCTGTGGCATAAAAGGGCATGCAAGCACCTGGGCGCTGCTGCAGTAGAGGCCTTGCTGCCCTGCTGCGGCTTGCCCTTGTCCTTGGCAGGAGCCACCTTTTCGTCCTCAACCTCACTCATCCAGATTCCCAATAGCTTCCTGCACAAGTAAAATCTCATCTTTGGACTCATGCACTGTGGTACTCATTCCAATGCCTGCACCTCCGGTGGTGCAGGAAAGTTTTTGAAGCCGGTTTTTGGGGGACTGCTTGCAAATATAGAGATATAAGATAACTCCAAAATCTACCAGGACCATGCTCCATTGGATCGGGCATGTTGAGAGCTTTCTGGATCTGGTCTCAAAATTATCATACCTTATATTCTAGGAGATAGGGACTGATTTATCCACCCTTCTTGGCCAACAAGAATTTAATTGCGGGTTCTAACATGAGGACTACAGTAATCATAGAACTGCTGCATTACTCATCAGAACGCCAAGAAGGAATATCCAGCAGCACCAGACAGTTGTGGCTAGACGTCTCTCACAGGTTGACAGGCTTGATTTGAGCCTCACTGTTGGGAAACACGCTGAAAAGGGTGCAACCGAACGGGTCCAGCCATTGATGAGCACAAAAGGAAGAGTTGGGCAGACAACATAAGCAGCAGGCACCTTGCATGAGTCGCTGCCTCCTGGCATGTGGCGTCCAAGGCCCATTTGGAGATCTTCTTCACAGACCTGCCCACCATGCTGTCTCGCAATTGAGGTATGGAGATGTGCATGTTGTCCAGATGTCCCAGGTAGCTCTGCACCTGCACTTGCACAAAAGACAGCTTTTTCATGTCCTCCCTCATGGCATTCTTCTGGAGAAGGCAAACCTTCATCTGCTGCCCCCCTGTGCCAGGCTCCGCTCATTGACTGCCAGCCACTGCACATGCAATGCCTCATGCTCCTTCCGATCATGCACCGGTGCGGCCTTCTTTAAGAGCTAGGTGCAATCATAAACAGCACATGGAAGGGGAATGGAATTGTGGAGGTGGTGTGACAGTCAGTCACGCTGCTCACCCTCTTGGCAATGTCGGCCTGGGTCTTCTGCGTTGCCTGGAACTCCGCTAAGGCCTTGTGCATTTCTGCAGCGATCTGCTTGGCCTGTATGGTTGTGGCGTCCAGGCTGGGTTCACCCTCTTTCTTCCCTTTGGCATCCTCCTTGCCCTGCGCAGCCTCAGCCGCTGCCGCAGCCATCTGCTTCGGCTTCTGCTGCTGCTTTGGCTGCGGCGCGGCCGTCTGCTGCTGTTTCTGCGGTTTGGTAGGAGGCGGTGGCGGCTGCTTGGGGCCAGGCACGCCCGCATTGGCGATGTCCTCCGCCGGCGGCTTCTGCGCCGGATTCCCGGCAGCTCCCGCGAGGGCCGGGGACGGCTCCCGATCGGCCGGCGCCTGATCTGGCTGCTTCTTTCCCCGTTTCACTGCGGGGCGCGCCTTTCCCGAAGCTGCTGGCAACGGCTGCTCCGCTGCGGCGGCTGTCTTCGCATCCGCGACGGGCTTCACATCCGCGGCCGGCTTTGCATCGCTCTTCTGCCGCTTACTTGCGGCCGCAGATGCGGCCGGGGCCCCTGCTGCCTGCCGCTTCTTCTTAGCGGCTGAGCCCACAAGCTGCAAGAGGGGCACGTTGTCCTCGCTGTCGCCCTTGGACTCCGTGGCGGCTCCGGCGGAGTCCACGGCGGCCGGGGGCGTACCCTCGGCGGAGCCGGATTTTCCGCGGTGGCCGCACGTGATCGCCCCGGCCTCAACCGCATTGGCCAGCCCTACGGCAACGCTGACACCGCGGTCCTCAGAGCCGGCTTGCTTGTTGCCGTTCTCTAGGGCCCCCTGCGGCCCTTCACCTGAGCAGAACCGAGCGGTACGGTCTCACCCAATGTCGGAGCAGAGCAGAGCAGTGCAGTGCCCATTGGTTCAAGCAAATTATTTGTTGGCACCCAGTCGTGGGCCTGCCTTGGATTTGAGCTTACACATGCGCAGTAGCTGCTTGCAAAGGCTCCAGGACAAGCTCAAAGCCCTGAGTATGCTAGGCTTGGAACATCTGCAGGATCATCTCATGCTGGGCAGCTCAAACCTGGCCTTAGAAACAGGCTGCACCCGTCGCTGGCAAGAAATTTCATAAATGGAACTTGGCAGCTTCGCTGTCAGCCAAAGCGCACCTGCTGCGGGCGGGTCAGGCTCCTCGTCCGCCTCATCTGCCTCGGCCTCCATGACAAATTCGCCAGGGTCGATCTTGTGGCTCGTTGTTCTCGACCGCATCGATCTGCGCGTCGTCAGCGGCGCAGCCGTGGCAGCCGCCTCGTCCGCAGCGTCCTCCTCATCGCTGTTCAGCGGCTTCTGCAATGGCCAGCACAGCCGGCTTCAGGCGTGTGTGTTACGTAAGGCTTGCGCATGCACAAATCCTGATGAGAAGGGATCACCCCGGCGGGGAGGAATAAAGTAGCTGCGCATGTTGTGCGATTAATGACCAACTCACTGTCGTGATTCGAAAATTCACGATAAATCAGCGCGCGCACAGGATGCACGAGAGAAGAGAGACAGTTACGTTGGCTCGAGCTCTGGATGAGCAGCGTTTGGCCCCACGGCTAGGAATGCACCCGGCGGGACCGGAACACCAAAGCGAGGTGAGCATAGAAAAGGCCAGAAACGTGCATCGACCTCTTGCATAATACTTGGTTTACTTGGTGGGTACCTGAGATCTGGTGGATCGCCTTCGCGCTGAAGTGCCCTTTGCTGCAGCTCCTGCACATTGAGACACCCTTTGGATTTGGATGCGCGTCTCAATTGCCACTGCTGATAGCCATAGAAAGGCGTGTACGTCTGGCAGGCAGCTGCACCGTGCTCTGTTTGTAGCACTGACGCGCTCAAGAAGTGCAAGGAGTAACACGTATGCATTGCAGACTTGGCGGGGTGTCTTCTTGCAGCATTACCTTTCCGGTTCTTTGGAGCAGCCTTCCTCTTGCCTTTCGCGCTGCCTGTGATGGGCTGGTGGCTCTCTGCTGCCTGGACTGGGGACTCTGACTCTTTCCCTGAGTCCTTTGCTGCTGGCTCATCCCCTTGTGGCTGCGCGGCTGGTGCAGCTTCAGCTGCATCAGTCATTGCCACATCAGCCGGCTCGCTGGTGTCTTCTGGCTGACTTGCAGCAGCGGCCTCAACTCCAGGCTGACCTGGCTGCTCTGTTGTGGCACCCTCAGCCCCCTGCTCTTGAGAAGGCTGGGTTTCACTGGGCTCCTTGTGATTGCTGCCGGCCTCACCCTGCTCTGCTTCTGGCTGTGGTGCTGCGCTTGTGTCAGCCCTTGGCTCTGCCTGTGCTCCGCCTGGTTCTGCTGCGTCAGCCTCAGCAGTTGCTGCTCCGTTGGGTTGGTCACTGTCCGCCTGAGGCTGATCAGCAGCGCTGGCGTCTGGCTCCTGCCCCGCAATGCTCGGTGGATGGCCCGCCGCAGCCTCGTCTGCCTGCACTGCTGGAGCCTCCTCTGCTGCTGCAGCGAGCTGGGTATCCTCTTTTATCTGGGCATCACCAGTTTCACCATCCATCCTCTGAGCCTCCTGCAGTCTGCATTGAGAATGTGTCAGGCTGGGCTTGCAGTGGGACACACTGTTGCAAAGGTAGAGACAAGGAGTATTTAGTACCAGCAATAGCGGACCTGGAATCGCCTTCGCTATTTCTCAGTTTCACCCTCCCATGCTTCGAAATGCTTCGAGTCCCCTGCACAAACGCATCAGACTTCCTGAGGATCAAGGTCTCAGGGGATTTGTTAGTAAGGAGAGAGAACCACATCCAATGTTCTTGTATGGCACTAACTAATCTTCTATAGGTCCCAGTCCATCGCATTACAATTATGCAGCACACATTTCAATAATTGCAAGGCGAGGAGTCCTTAACACCTTTGCAAATACCGATGCCAGGTGCAATCTACTAGGCCCTCACGCAAGGCAGCTTTCTATCACGAGGCTCTGCTATAAACCCCTTCAAGCACTACGCATGCAATAATTTAATTGGCTATTTTCGACAGGAAATGCACCGCACCCATAGATCCTAGGAAGAGGCAAAAAGTCTCTCTGCTCTCAGGCCAAGCAAGTGACCATCAATGTCATTTGAGCCAGTAAAAGTCAGACCTAAACTTCTCTGTGCATTCTGATTTCCCAGATGTTGTTCATCCTGCAGGTAAAGCCAAAGAAAGGATGTCCCAGATTGGCAGGGGTCGATGAGGTGTCGACCAGCGGTGCACCGCCGACCCCGTGACTTCTCATGACTTCCCCCACTGCCGTTAACACATTCGTGGGCGCCAATTGCTATTGTTTTGATCTCAAGAATTAAAGAGAGGAACATTGCAAAATCTGACGGTGCTTCGGACATAGCTTACTTGTGCAAAATAACTGTAACGTCAGGACGAAAAGCATATACCTTGTTTTCAAGGTGTGGGGAACGTTTCGATGACTAGTATTTGCACTTTCAAATCTATGACGTATTGTGTATCTTATTATGTTATTTTGGATCGCTCGCAGCAGCGAATTTCACACAAAAGTCGCTGTTTGAATATCAAGACTTTCTGTTGGATGTAGGGACCTTACGCCCCTGCTGTTTGCCAAAAGGAGTGCTGAAGGCTTCTGAAAATCGAATACTTGCTTTTACATCTCATCTCGGCATTAGCAGTCAAAACCTCTCCATCTCAAGGTGAGGCACTCATTCTTTGCCTTGAAGTCCGGGCTGCCTTGCAAAATACCTCATCATGACTAACGATCCCACAAGAACAAAGCACAAATTCCAGCCCTGCAATTGATGCTTTGAAATCGAGACATTGTATTCACGCTGGTGGCCACTTTGGGGAGGATGGTGTGAGCACTCCAAGATTGGGAACATCCCTGAGTAGGGCCCTGTACCTCTTCTATGGTGGAAAGGTCGAAGTCGCTCAATTGCAGGTTGGGGGCCAACAGCAGGCAGCAGCATGGGGGGCCCAGCACCTGCGGTGCCAGCGCCAGATGCCACCTGCACGCTACTGCCGCTGACATCCTTCCCCAAGAACAAAATCAAAGTGCTGCTGCTGGAGAACATCAGCCACACCGCCATCGAGCTGTTCGAATCGGAGTGCTTTCAAATTGTGCGCATATCTTCTCACCTGCTCATGTCAACTGCTTTCAGCGTATACCTTGCATTGGCAAATTGGTATCTCCTGAAGCTTCCATCACGGTCTGCCATGATGTTATAGCCACCTCTGCAAGTCCTCCGTACCATGCTGTAATGGGAACATGGAGATTCTGAGTGCAAGGGCTATCATGCTGTTATGGAAGCATGCTTTGTCAAAGGCAAGAGTCCTGCAAGAATCAGGGGATGTTTAGCTGATCAGAGGTGTGTTGCTCTGGTTACAGGAGACGGCTCCTGGAGCTCTGACAGAGCAGGAGCTGGCAGAGAAGCTGAAGGATGTGCACGTGCTGGGCATCCGCAGCAAGATGCATGTCACGGAGGAAGCCCTGAAGGCCGCGCGCCGCCTGCTGGCCATCGGCTGCTTCTGCATCGGCACCAACCAAGTGGACCTGGAGGTGGGTTTCCCTTTATAGCCCTCTACGTATTTGCTTTCCAATGGACTCCAAGGTGTCCGTTAGTTTTAAAGTCCCCTGTGGTGTCTGCCCACTTTGGAGGAACACTGGGGTTGACAACTCACACTGGAACGTCAGGCCTCTTGCACATTGTGAGGAAATTAGCAGGGCGTGATGGGCTATATTGGAACCTCAACCTTGTATGCTCTGTCACGTCTTGTCTTGATGACTGAGCTGCGGTGCTTGGAGTCTGTGCCTAGCCTTGTGGCTGTCCAATACAAGGTGTTCCTAGTCCAGGCTGCACCGGTTATGGGTGAGTGTTTGCCTCAATTGCTTGTTTGTGCATGTTATAAATGCAAGGAGCTGACCGAGATTGATTTTTTCAAAAGAACTCCCAGGAGTGTTAATATTATTTCATTGGAAGCACGAGGGATTATAGTTGTCAATTGTGAGCAGTCCTGATTAATTATCCTCTGACAGCGTGGATTGCATGACAGGCGGCGAACAGGAGAGGCGTGCCGGTGTTCAACGCGCCCTTCAGCAACACGCGCAGCGTGGCAGAGTTAGTCATCGGCGAGGTGATCGCGCTGGCGCGCCAGCTGGGCGACCGCAGCGGCGAGCTGCACCGGGGGACGTGGAAAAAGGTGGCCAAGGGGTGCTATGAAATCAGGGGGAAAACCCTGGGCATCGTGGGCTACGGCCACATTGGCTCACAGGTATGTCCTGGATTTGCTGCCTGTCTTGCGCCTTCTTTTCCTGCTGCACCTTTGCGCAGGCATGTAAAACCTCTCTCGAGATGTCTGAAGCAAATGGCAAGCTTTCTTCCACAGATCCCTGTGGGAGGCCAGCACTACTTTATGCCTGGAGCCTCTGCCTGATCAGAAAATAGGTTGCATCACCCCTTGACATTGCCTGACTGCATTGTTGCTCTCCAGGTCGGCGTGTTGGCGGAGATGCTGGGAATGAAGGTGGTATTCTTTGACATCGCCACAAAGGTATGTGGCTTAATGTCCGCGTACACCTACCCTCGAGCCTGTACCCCGAGCCCAACTCCCTTGCATTGCCAGTCCTTCCCTCGTGCTAACCTCTTATGCCTAAAGTTGAAATGCATTGTCGCCTGCCAAAGCATGTACAGCAAAGCGGTATCTAGCACCACAGAGGGGTCTCTTCTCACTGGTGGGGTGGCAGCAATCTGCGTTCATGTACAGTCAGCTGCTCTATATAATCCCAGGAGCTGGCCACAAGAACATTGCTCTGAGGCAACACACTGCAAGCCTAATCAAATCATAGGAAGGCGTTTCTGACCTTGAGGTAAATCTTTAACTTGAGTGGTTTGATGATACTGCGTTATTGAGACGTGAATTATGGTATGGTTGCATGCGCAGATGCCAATGGGGAATAACAGCGCCGTGGCAACCCTGGAAGAGCTGCTGCAGGCCTCTGAATTTGTCACGCTGCATGTGCCGCTGAGTGACGCCACCACGCGCATGATTGGCGCCGAGCAGCTCAAGCACATGAAGAAGGGCAGGTGCGACTTCTGTCTGTGGAACTTTGACTTTTCCTCATTTCTCCAAGGTAGTTAAATTCTAGGTATGCTTCTTTAGAACTTGTTGTGTGGGGGGTGCGAGTTTTCTGTTGAGCGGTCTTAACGGCATTGCCGCCTTCCTCCCGAGGTCCGACAAATGAGGGCAGGTCTATGTATATGGCATGGGGTTCGTGATACTCCCCACATGCGCAGAACCTCCTTTAGTCAGCTTTGCGCTGGCAGTGAGCTGGGGGGATGTCTGTTACGCATCAAGTCTATTGCTGCATCCAAGAACATGTCCCGGTTCTCATGGGAGAATGACATAAGCATTAAACTTGAGCATTTACGTGCCAGGCTGGGCTGCACCTAGTATTGATTGGCGGCAACAGCGTGGGAACAGTATAGTGGTTTTGAAGATCATTACTATCATACTCAGTGGTGAGTTGATGTGGGCTGCAGCTACCTGATCAACGCCTCGAGGGGGTCGGTGGTGGATCTGGCAGCGCTGGCAGACGCGCTCAGAGAGGGGCATGTGGCCGGCGCTGCCGTGGATGTGTATCCGACGGAGCCTGAGAAGAACAGCGACGGCTTCACAACAGGTGGGCCAGCCACCCCCTGACATCTCCTTATGGATCTTTCAAACCTGTGTTTCTTCCTCTGCTTGTTATGTTCAGGAAGTCCTGCAGGCGCTTGGCCTCCCGGTAGAGAGACAGCGTGTCATGGTGTGTTAAAATAAGCTGAAATTGGGCTTAACATGGGAAGGAAAGTGGTGTTTCTTGGTATCTTGGGGCCTGGAACAGCCAAGGGCCTGGGGAGCCCAGAGATGATACTCTGTGAACCCACTTTTTTGACAAGCATGTGTTTGCCATCTTTCAGGAGCCGCTTCATGCTTGCTGGTCTGTACTGAAAGCTAGTGTCGCTGTGAAGCTGACGGGGCACTTGTCTTGCTACCCTTGCAGAGCTGCAAGGCCTGCCGAATGTGATCCTGACACCGCACATTGGGGGGTCCACGGAGGAGGCACAGGCAGCGATTGGCCGTGAGGTCGCCACCTCACTCATCAAATACGTCAATCGGGGCACCTCTGCAGGCGCTGTCAACTTTCCTCAGGTCCTTTTCCCGCCCAACACTCCTCTATTAATGACTTAGATTCCCGATCGCTTTCTGACATGCCATGCCATGCGGTACGATTTTTGCAACTAGCAGACCTGACATGACAAGCTGCATGTGTGCTAGTCCAAGTCCAAGTTCTGGCAAATCAGAACTGCTCCTTGTCAGGTCTCGTGCGCTCTTAGAGAGGGCTGAGCTAAATTACGCAGTGCCACAAATTGATTGCAATGAAATTTGTGACTTGGCTAAGTGGTTGATTCTCAGAAAATGATGTTTTAAAGCGATTGGCGCGGACCCCCCAATTTTTAGTCCCAACTAGTACCTTCTTCTCGTACCTTCTTCTAGTAACTTCACACCTAGCTCGTAGCTTGTAGTAACTCCTCCTGTGGTGTCTATGGCAATCTTAGAAATTGGCTCTGAATTCGCTTTGTGCTGGTGTGCAGTTGGACTTCCCGCAGGATTCCAAGTCGCACCGCATCCTGAACGTGCATCAAAATGTCCCCGGCGTGCTCAGAAATGTCAACAGCATCATAAGCGATCTGGATGTCAACATCAAGGCGCAGGTGAGGCTTCAAGCCCCGTGATTCTGCAAATCTGGCAAGTCTCTCGAGGGATCGAGTATGAGTCAGCTTTTACATGCACCTTCTCTGCAGACGCACCTTGCCTCTGGCAGGAGAAGCGTGTGATATGAGAAAAAAATCTGCAAATACTGGTGTCTTCCATATCCTCGAACAGGTGCAGCATCTTCTTGTAGGCCTGCACTTCTAAGAGAAACAAACCAAGTGCTGGCAGGATTGCTGGTGAGGTGTATCTGCTTCCTGCCCATGATTTTCTGGGTAGTGGTCGCTGATGTCAACTTCAGCCACATGGCATTTTACCTCATGCAGACAAGCGATAGTATTATGCAAGTGGGGGCAAACGTGAGCGTATGGGATGTCGACCATCACCTCTTGGGCCGTGACATCTGCACAAATCCGCAGGGAGGGGCACAGCACCAGATATGTGCTGACAAGGATGTTTCTCGGTGCGCAGATGAACATGACTGACAGTAACATTGGCTACCTGGTCATGGATCTTGACAAGGCAGTGTCCCACGAGGTGGAAGCTGCACTGCGAGAGCTCCCCACCAGCATCAAGACTCGTATCCTGTACTGACAGCTGACCTGAATTGTATGCCCTAACCCGTCGCACTTGAGATTATCCATGTTATTATGAGCTAAATAGCATAGCTGTAGCAGCGCTGGCAGACAGCGTGCATGCATTGTGCACGGCTGTGATATCAGTAGGAAGTAGAATTTGCTCTTCATATAAATGTCGCGCAGTCGAGACACCCAAGGCCACGTTAAGGGGGGTCTGTATTTTGCAAGTGGCCTCTAGTGGTGCCAGTAGAGCGCTTAATTGAATGGCCAACTGACCAATATGACTTGCAAGGCAGACTCTGCTTGGTGTTTGATCAGCAATGGTGCTGCTTGGGGCGTTCAGGGCGAGCTCTGAGGCATTTGATTTTTTCGAAAGGAACGATGGAATTGGTACCAAGCTGGACCTTGTATAAAGGTGGCAAGACCTATAATCTTAGACTGTGGCCGAAGGGCAGAGGGCTAAATAGAGCCCAACCTCCTTGTGCCTGAATATATGTGCTCCTTGTATCTGAATATATGTGCACGTGCCTATATAGAGGAAATTTCCCCCTTTCCAACACAGCTTTCGATCGCTTTCCAGTGCTCAGGCTGATCTTGAATCCCCTTCTGATCCTTTTCCATCATACCAGACAGAAGTGGCAAGCGCTCATCGGAACTAGCCATCCGACAATACAAGTGTGCAGAGAGATTGTAGACCGAGGATTGCTGTCCCGTTGTCAGCACGACGTGCCCTCATATATTGGCTCAAACACCACTTCTTCGACGTTCCAAGAATCCATAAAATATGGAAAGAATTGTGACACCTGAAAAGCGTGAGCAGATATTGCAGCAGATGTGAGCGTTCTTACCACCCAATGCAAGGGGTTTCCTTTTATTGTTGAAGACGTGTTCTGACCTGCTTCTATTGAAAAGCTGATACGCAAAGTTGTTCTTCATCACAATGAACACAAGCCAGATTGCATCTGCTCTTATTTGTAGCAAGCACTGTGGCATCTGCGATTGTAGGCAAGCACAATTGGTGCAAATGATGGGAAGTGTGGAGGGCATGGACCAGCATGTTCGTACCTGGGAGGCTCAAGCTTACGAAAATTCGCGTGGGATAGAGGCAAGTCAGATCAGATCTTATTTCTCACAGGGCCGATGCTTTGGACAACGCATTGCTAACTTGTCTGCGCCAAGTGTGCATTCCTTGGATGCCTCTGCATTTTCTGATTTCCTCGAGCCTCTTGAAATTTCTAAGAGGCATGGATTCTGACCCTGACCTGTGCGGCTGGCAGAGAGACTACATCGCCAGGATGGCAAACCGGCTCCAGAAGATTGAGAATAAGTTGCAGCAGCAGCAGCAGCAACAACAACAACAACAGTTGCAGCAGCAGCAGCACTTCCAGCAGCAGCAGCAGCAATTCCAGAGCCCTCAGCAGCCAGTCCCTCAGCAAACATACCAGGCACAGTCCCAGACCCGCTTTGCACAGCCAAGTCTTCCTCAGCAGAACAACCAGCTGCAGCAGAATCAGTATGGCCAGGTGACAAATCTGACCTCCAGCCATGCAACACGAGGGCAGATGTATGAAATTTATCCTGCATTCATCAAACACCTGTGCAAGAGGCATAGACTACTTCTAAATGCTCCTGACTGGAGGCCTGGGCTGCAGGTTGTGACATCTGTTCCAGGAAGCAGCCAGGGCGCTGCCAGGATGCAGCAGCAGTGCTATGCGAATTATGCCATGCACAACGCCCATGCAAGGCAACAACCACAGCAGCAAGCACCCCACATGGTGTGCTACACCCCACGCCTATTACCTAGCAGCGTCCTTGGTAGTATGCCGTTTGTAAGTATGGAGTTCAGCGTATCAATTGGAGCTTTCCAGCCTACGATGGTGCTGCAATGTTATCCAAGCAGCAGAGTGTTGCAGCAGCAATGGGCCATGTTGAAGCGCATGTGATGAGATGTGTTGCAATCTCTCAAACGGATTTGGAATTTCCTGGGTGTATTGTGGCAGGATGTGCAGCACAGCATGGGCCCTGACAGTGAGATCTTTGCTGACATGGCCCACGCCTTCATTCTGGGGCCCTCTGATGTGTCACCCCAGCAGCCACCTCAGCAGCAGCACTTCCAGGTGCCAGCCACTTCCACCTTGGTCACTCTTTCTGTGTACATCAGCAGGTCCAACAAAACCTGCATGTAAAAATGCATCTTGCCTCAAGTCGGCTGCTTGTCTTTGGCATGCATGCTGCGTGCAAGATCTGCTTCTGTCTCCTGCAATCCACACAGCACATAGAAGGCACGTGGCAGCCTCTCCCCAACTCCACAATTCCCCACAAACCCCTCATAGCACTGAAAAACACTAGTACCTCCCCGATTTCTGCCCACAGAGAAAGAGAGGGCTAGGACTTCTGTGGCAGCCAACAAGGCTGATGAGATGTCTTGGGTACACATTCCTGAATCTCTGATGTATCAAGTCACCGGCATAAGAATCCCCTGCCAAGCAAAAGCAGGGGACAGGCACCAGCGCCCGCGTATGATGACATGTCTGACAATCCACATATGGCCGTCCTTGCATTGCAGCAGATAGGCGTTTGTCAAGCTTGTTGAAATGACACACAATGTCGGATTATGAGGGTACTGTCCTTGAGTGGGGTTTGTCATTCCTCAAGTCATATATGACTTCTACTCCTGATGAAAAGGGTCGAAATGTCTGCACAAACTGACGCATGGTGTTAGTATCATGCTGATGTAGTGTTGCATGCTTGCAGCAACAATCTCACCAACGGCAGAACATGAGCTACGGTGCTGGCAGCCAGTCATATTCACCGGGGCCGCAACCAACCTTGCAGGTCCATCTCGTCTGTCGATTGCCCTTTTGACTGCAGCTTGTCTGCAGGACGTACCTTGCCTTTTGGCAGGAATAAACGTGAAGTATTTTTCGGTTGTGTTTATGCCAAGACAGGGAAGGTCTAGGGAGTTTATTGAGAGGATGCTGCAACGCACCTAGCCCTCAGGGCTGGAACAAGGGTGTAATAATTGTCTGTCTTGGGAACCTTGGACTTGTGACTTGTTGGGAGTTTCACTTGCTGTGATATTGTTTGCAGCAAGCTTTGCCTGCTGACTGGTTGGATTATTCATGCAGGCATGGCAGCAACCGCAGTACAGCAGCAGTGCCAGCCCGCAGCAGCACCAGCCGCCGCAGCATTCGCAGATGCAGGTGCTGAAAGAATATCTCAGCTGCAAGCTTATTTACCAGTGGCCACTTGTGGTACTGCAAAGCACCCATCTCGCCTGTGCTAATGGCTGCCATGTATTCAGGCACCCCAACGTGTCTCTTCCCAATGCTTATGGACAGTTTGTAGGGTGGAAATTTAGGATGCTCGGGTGATTGTCGTGTGCCTGTGATGCAGTATCAGCAGACCGGCTCGCCGATGCCGGCAGGCTATGGCATGCAGCAGCAATCCGGCGCGCAGCCGTCTTCGATGTACACTGCTCAGCAGCAACGCCCGCAGATGCAGCCGCAGCAACAGCAGCATGGTGAGTCATTCTTTCTGAGCCTCTCATGTACTCTCCTCATCAAGATGACCCAGACGACATGGTATGTAAAGTGCAGATATTCAGGGAGCTTTGAGATGGTTGTTACCAAGTGGAAGGGGCTGCACGCTTGTTTATGCGTTTGGAGCGAAAATCAATACGAAGTCTGCAAAGGAGGGTGCATGGAGTGTGTCCAGGCAAACAATCTAAAGAGACCCAATACTCTACCGAGTCTCATATCCCCGAGCCATGTCAGAATTTTGTCGTCGTGCCATTACTTCTCACCAACACGATGATGTTGTGAGTCATTCTATTCCATGGTGATCACCCAATACTGGCAAGCATCCACCCATGGGAGGCCCAAACTGCTGCACGTGGAACAGTCCATATCGATGCCATATCCCTGCTTGGGGGCTTCAAAGATTTTTTCAGGGTGGTTTACAAGACCAGTGGCACCCAGAAACTGAACATGCATGGCTACATATTAGCACATGTGTGGTTACCGAGCATTGCATGCTGCGTGATCGGCGCCATATAGATCACCACATCTCACTTACAATCCTTTTCACGCCTCGGCGCGGCAGCAACGCCCATCAGCACAACATATCTACAAATTCTCACCTCAGCATCCAATTCATTTTGCTGAGTGATTAAGTGCCTCATAGAAGACGGCATCTTCCCGGTAAATCACACTTGTTGCCGAAGACAGAGGGCAGGCAATCTTGTCCGGGTCGCAAAAGCCAACCATGTATTACGCGCAGGCGGCGCAGTTTCACCTGGGGCCGCGGCGGCGGCAGCGGAGGCACATTGGGCGCTGCTGGAGGAGATGCGGGGGGAATTTTTGGGGGACCTGGAGGACTATGCGCGGCTCCTGCGCACCGCCGAGCGCGGGCCGCAGCCCTCCGAGAAAATGGCCAAGCTCGTCAACATCATCGCCCGCCTCTCGGTGCGCGGCTTTCTAATATCACCTTACCCACATCCTCTTTTCACCCGTGTAATGAGGGAAAGCTTTGCAAAAGGTTTCTGCTGCACTTTCTAGCGCGCGCAACAGTCCTGTGAGAAAATGGTCGAACCCGTCAACATCATTGGCCGCCTTTTGGTGCGCGCACACTGCTTGTCTCTGTGCGCTGCACTGCATGCAGTTGTTTGCATCTGAGGACTAAAAGGAGCGCGGTCCACATCTGTGCACACACACACGCACATAATCTTGACTGAAATTGGAAATCTTTGAGATTCCAAGCAAAGAACATGACTGGCCGCCTGTCGATGCGCGCAGCTCACATCCCTGCACCGTGTTACAGTCATTCTGTTTAGACGTCCAGAAAGTGTATCTAAGATGGTCAAGCTCGGCAACATTATCAGCTGCCTCTCAGCGTGGCTCATGTCTCTCCGCCGTGCAACAGTCAATCTATTTAGATTTGAGGAAGAGAAGGAGCGCGCTCCACCTCTCTAGTAAGATCTGATATAAAGTCAGAGAGTTAGATTGTGATGGCGAAGCTCATCGATACTATCGGCCGCCTGTAGATGCACGCGAGACGCAACCATGTCTATAAAATCAACCCTGAAGGCTGTTGCCCCGATGCGTGACTGGCTCTTCAGACGGCAGACAGGAGAAATTGACCCTGGTGAAGAGAACTGTGCATTAGGCCCCGCCTAGTTTTTGGGCGGTGAAACAATAATGTGAGCTTTCCTTTGTGACGCATTGAAAGGCATAGATGAGAAATATGGCACAAGTGCGGTTTTTCCACGCACGGGAGAGTGCACAGAATCATTCCTGTGTAGAACCACCCAAATCTCTCAGGTGAGTGCCAGGGAAGGACACGTGGCATGCTGCCCAAATTGGCTGCACCTGTCTCTTCAGGCGCTTGCCTTACAGACCTTGGGAATTACGCACAGGCATTTGCCAGACATGGGGCGTGGGACGATCTTGTTCTTGCGCATCTCGATCAATCCTGTGGATGGTTTTAGACTGACGGTGTGTGCTTGTGCCGGCAGCTGAAGCGGGAGGAGAACGTGGGCCGCCAGTTCAGTGCAAAGGAGGTGCAGGGGCTGCAGAGCCTGCAGCAGCAGCTGCGCCTGTACGTGGCCAAGCTTCGCACCATGCTCGTACCCTACCGCAAGCAGGCACGCCCACATGCATTGCTTTGTGCTCTATTTTTAACCGCACATTTGATGCTTTCTATTCAAGGGTCTTTGTTAGCTCTGTTGTGAAGCGCCACTGGATTGGCTGCCTGATGCCTTTTGCCTGCCTGGCTTTCTGAGGCATCCGCATGGGATCCCATAGGGAGACAGCTTGGTGGACTCATTCCTGTGAGAAGACAGGCTAGGAGAGGAGTTCCTCGGATTAATGATGCATCTAGTGAAAGCACTCAGATACACACAGACCGTTCTGTCCAAGAGGAGGTGCCATGAGCATCACACAACACACACAACCCTCCAGAGAGCACGCTTCTGAAGACTCCTTGAAAAGCGCAATAAAAGAAATGCTGATAGCGAGGTTTCATGCGCAGCAGAGGAGACAGGAGGCTGAGGCACGCCAGGTGCAGCAGGGGCAGGGAGCAGGCACGCCATCGCAGACCCAGCCCGGTCCCCCCGCCTCCGGTGCAGCCCCGCTCCAGGTGATCCACCCACGAACACGCCGACACTCCCTGAGAATCATGCAAGTCCATGTGTGGTTCAATTGCTGCTGGATTCTGAGATGCTGTTGCCCTGTTTTTGGGGGCTCATGCAGACCCCCTAAACTTTCAAGGAATGCAGTGTAGGGCAGTGTAGGTGCATCAAGTCTATCTGAAGCATGACAAGTAAGCATATTTGTGTGTGGGGTGACAGGTCGGGAGACAGGCTCTGGCGAGTTATACCCCTAGGAGCATGCCCACGCCACCTGGCACTTCACCCGGCGATGGGAAATTAGAAGTGTTGGTGACAGAAGGTGTGGCCCCTTCCATACAAATGTCACTGGGTGCTTCTCAAGCAAGACTGCCTTTTACCTTCCTAAAGCCTGTGATGTTCAAATGCTTGTCAAAAGAATGCGCATGTCTTCCTCTTGGTCGATGCAGTCTTCGCTGATTGCAAAGCAAGCTAATTAGCGACACCCGCAATGTTCCCATACAGGGCGATATTGCAGCGCATACAGTATCACGCATCCTACTAAACACTCGAGGACCTCTTTCCTGCCGCACTGCCATTGAGCCATGCATGTCCTCTCGCTTCAACAATTTTTAATGCGCGCCCATTGCATCCTGAAGGGTCCTGCCGAGTCCGAGCTGTGAGGTGTTTGTTGAGAGGACAAAGCGCGCCTTCATCAAGGATCATGACCCATCTGGCTCATGCTGAGGGTCTTGTCGGAGTCTGGTCCAGTCTGGTATCTACCGAAATTGTGTCTCACCCAAACACCTCCCTGCCAAATCATGGGGTGCTTATTCTCGATTTAAATGTTCTCACCCCCTTCTCACCACTAATATGCTGTGCCTGATCAGGAGCGGCGAAGGCTGCATGGGAGGAGGGAACGCTGACGCCGGGGCAGCGCCTGATCAGGCAGCTGGCGGCCTCGCGCCCCGGCGCCGTTTCGGCTGCGGCCGGCTCCGCGGCGGCCGTCGCGATGCGCGAAGGGTCCGACATCGCATCCCCACCCCTGCCGCTCCGCCTGAGGCCGGCTGGCACTTCCTCCGATGACTCCTCACACCCGCAGGTAGCCCCTCAATGGTCCAATATGCCAACTCCAAGTGACACCTCGTCTGCCCCATATGCCACTTTGATGACTCAGAACACAGTTCCCCTTGAAAAGCGCGTCTGCCTGTATTTTAGCTCACTTTGCTGGTGTTAAACGAGTGGCTTGATCAATTGTTTCGCGGACCTCTTTGCCTGTCTGTTGCTCTCAATAATCTTCCAGCAAGGGAGTCTACAAATGCTGCGCAAAAGGAGAAATCAATTCATCAACAGATCTTGCCAATTGGGGCTTCAGAAAAGGCTGCGCTTATTCAAGGCCATGCTGCATGGACAGATCAAGGTGTAGCAACGAAAGATCAATTGGTGTGTGCATATTGTTGCAGGAGCCGAGGCTGGTGCGCTCAGTGAATGTGGCCAAGGAGAGTGAGCCGACATCTCCCGACAGCGTGCTGGACCTGAGGGCAGGCCACAAGCGCAAGCGCACAGAGCAGCAGACCCAAGACTTGCAGCTGCTGCGGCACAAGATCCAGGCAGAGTGCTCGCAGGTGCGTGTCTTCACTTTCTTGAGCTGTGGGAATGACTCGGTGTTTTCTGACCAGGTCTGTGCTGCCAACAGGCACTGGCTTATATATGTTTCTCCACTGGAAGGTGACAAGACAGAAGGCTCTCAGCTTTCGAACTCTTGATCTCATGGCTCTTCAGAACGCAACCTGTCCTTGAAGACACTCTGCAGCGCCTTGGCGAAGAAAGTTGGTTTTGTAAACGTTTGTGATACCTCAGGCAAATGCAGCAGTCTCTGCATTGGCTTCCTCCTTTTATTGCCTCCCAACCTATAGATACATGCCGGGCAGATCATGTTATCATGTCTGCATGCATCCATTGGCGGGGGTGACTGCATCGCTGCTGTCCTGTCACTGGGGAGACAACTGAGTTATGTTTGCTGCGGCTTCTCTCTTCAATCTACAGCGCTACTATAAGCGATACTTATAAGAAAGGCAAATGGCCAGGAGATAGTGCATACATGAAGGACACTTGCGAGCGCATGAATGAGGAGAAAGGGGCTGACTTCTGGTACGATAGATTGCAATACAAAGATCTGCTGGCCCAGATGATTGAAGTATTGCGCGTGCTGCCGCCGCAGCTGGAAGCAAAGACAGGGGCAAGCTTCGACATTCAGGAGTGCGAGGACGTGGAAGGGGCGCTCATTGTCGCCGCCACCGTGCCGGCAGTCGCAGCGGCCGCCGTGGATCCGCGTCCCGGGGGCGGCGCTCTCAGCCTCGGCCCGGGCGTCCGGACGCTGCGCATGCGCGTCGATGACGGCTACCCGGCCAGGCCGCCGACGCTGCTTTTCCCTGAGCCGGCAGGAGTTGTGAGCTCCAACAGTGCACAGGTGAGGGAAAATTTGCTACATCCCGTCAAACTACCAACCGGGAGTTGCATACATGGAAGGCAGTACGAGCGCAAAGTCAGGTAGAAGGGCTGCCTCACAGTGTTCAACTGATGTGCAGTCGGGCACACCGTGCCAGTGTGCGCTGTCTGCAGTTGTCATTGTTCTGTTCTAGAGGAGATACTCATGCAGTGCCGCATAAAAGCAGGCAAGCCATGCCTGCAGCACTTGAGCATGCGCGCAAATGCAGCAAGCAAGAATCTTGCATCTCAATTGATACTGGAGTAGCGTGAGTCCGTCGCCGCTTCATCCTCCTTCAGTGTTGGGACTCGTGGTATGCAGGTCCTTGTGCAAATAGTGCGCACAATGACAAAGTTTTTTGTCCTGGCGTGCTCAGGAGGGTGCAATCAGAGGAGCGTTTGAGGTGGCCATTGCTGCCAAGGCGCAAGCTGACCCCATGGACATCAAGCTTCTGGCTGAGCAGTGGGCGGCAACTCTGGTGAATGCTGAACAGATGGTGGCGGGGGCAGTGCCATTATTATGTAGAACTGGTACTGATTTTTAGATGCCAACTTGGCGCTTTGCCCAATTAGAGCGACAGGCTAAGTCCAGATTGCCACTGGATGTCAGCAGTGCATGCAAGCCATCTTTCAAGCGCTTGGAACTTTAGGGTCTCGTTCGGCCTTGTGACAGCATCTTAGGAATGCATTTGCCGTTTACATGAACAGCCTGAACTGCTCTGAGAGCAAGCATTTGATGGCCAGGTACCTAGCTAGGGAGTGCTGTCCTGAGAAGTGATTGTGTGTATGTCACATCGGTCCATTTGGCTCTTGCAAGGGGTTGTATCGAGTGCACCATGTGGGGTTGACCCAGTCAGGCTCCCCCATATTCTTTGCAATAATTTGCTGTTGGCTAGCCGCGCTTTCAAAGTCGGATTCAGTGTTATCACCTTGGTCATCAGGTGACCATCAACTTGGACGGTCACTTGCGCATTTGATACCGGGCCCGCCGGTGGAAACGGGTATACCCGCGGGTATGTACATTGTTTACGTAAAACACACAGCTGCAGCAACAAATGCGCATCTATCTATGCATGCGCTTCATTGGACAGCAGATTTTCTCAAAGAGATGCATTTTACTCTTTGGGAAAAAAGCAACACATGCAAGGCCTGATAACGTGGCAGGCTGACATCACGTGACGGGTCTGGTCTGCAATGGCGGTCTCTGCACCTTGTCCAAGAATACGCTCCGTCCACGTCTTCATGCACCACTGCTCATTCAAGTCCGATGATAATTCTGCCGATGAAGTTGCTCGCGACTTGTAAATGGCGAAAAACACTTCTGCTTTACTGTGCCCTCTGTTAGTGTCGCAATTCAAACCTCTTTATCGTTGAATGCACGGGGGACGGCCAAAGAATTGAGTAATTATCAATTTCGTCCCGACAGTAAGCAACATTGCTAATTTTGCAACATCTTCGAGTAGCACTGGTGTCTCTTCGATTGTAGTAGCCCTTCAGGGATACGCCGAGGGACAATGGGAGCAGCTTGGCAGGAAGCAAAGCTTATGAGGTACGCTAGGCACGGCAAACTTAGCTATAATATCGAGTGATGATTGGGCGTGCTCTTCTGAATTTGACGAATGATCTTGTCTAGTGTTGGCTAACCTACTGTCTCTGGTTGCGTGACGCAGGGATTGGAGCAACCCGCCACCTTGGCCGGTGTTTGCTTTCGGCATATGGCTCCTTAGCCTGCTGAAGCGGTTCATGCAATGGATCCAGCCCCCGCCTTTGACGCTGTTCGACATATCGATGGGTGCTTGGCAAGCACAGGCGTGTGCACATTTGTTCTCACTGCACGATGTGGCACCATCGCTGACAGATTTCCAAGGCAGGATGTTGCACCATCGGAGGCAAGTAGCAATCCTTCATGTTGACGCAGGTGCTGTACACCGTGGCTGAATTGCGTGTTGCGGATGAAATCGGCAGGAAAGGCCCCCAGACTGCACAGGATCTTGCCATGTCCCTGGGTGAGCGTTGCCCTTCAGTGGCTGGCATCACCTTGAACCTGTTGCTTGTATTTGTGTCCTTTTAAGCATTGCGACCTTCGTAGTATCCTGCAAGATGGGTAGAATGACGATTTGTGATGGTCGCAGGTGTTGACAGAAAGCGGCTGTACAGAGTGATGAGGAGCGCCATTCAGATGGGGGTGTTTGCTGCGATCAAGCCAAAGGAGGCAGGAGGCGCGGTCAGGTTCAAGAATAACCGCCTTTCTGCCTGCCTCCGGGAAGACCACCCCAATTGCCTGCGCCACATGGTAGGCCCCAGATGTCCTAGCTGCTTTGCAACTTCGAAATGTGTCACCCTGGTGCTTGACCTCCTGCGCTGGTGACATTTGTGCGAGTTGCAAGTGCAAATGGCTTTGGGCATCATGCGAATCTAAGGCCGGCTCAGCAATTGCAGCACCATGGGAATATGTGGTGCTTTGGGGTCAAATACTCAGGATGACGTAATGTTGCAAGCCCTGCATGTTGGCAATAGATGTTGCATTTCTTGCTGGCGCGGTTGATCGGGTCTTGCTTGAATTTGGCCAGTCCAACAGGGGGTACTTTGTGCGGCAGACCTCACATGCAGCTAGGTTGCCAGGCCTCTATTTTACTTGTCACGAGAATCAAGTAAGAAGTTAATTGATGATCACTGTGCCTTTGCAGATGCTGCATTTCACAGAGCACAACCAGCCGGCGTTTGATGAGCTGGCATGGGCGGTGCGCACGAATGGCAACGCGTGGAAGAAGACTCACGAGGGCCTGAGCCAGTTCGAGTGGCTGCAGCGGGACCCCAAGGAGGAGCACAAGTTCTCCAAGGCCATGCAGCAAGTTGACGGGCTTGGTGAGATCTTCCTGCTTGCACTGCTTTCATATGGACCCTTTGCATGCAGTGCCAGGGTTTTTATATCAAGTTGATATAAATTCCCTGCCTTGTAGCTGTTGCTGGACCTATTTTGCATGCAATACCAGGGGATAGTAAGGGTGGTAAGGATCTACCTTCTGCATCTGAGTGGATCTTGCCACCCCATGCAATCAGCAGGGAAACCTGTATTGAAGTATTCGAAAACTCATTTCTCTAGCATCTGATGCTTTGAGCACTCTGGTGATAGAGCAGGTCTGCAAGGCATAGCAGACCAAGGCTGGCAGTGCAGTTGTGCGAATTACCCGCAATGTCTCTGCATGAATGGCGGCTGGCAATGACTCGAGGCAATGGGCGTAGATAATATGTGGCTTTCCCCCGCATGGCTGTTGTGCACAATGTGATCGTCACATATTAATGCTTACATTGCGCGTCATAAACCATGGCAGCTTCGCGTGGCAGTTCTACGGAGGGGAAGCCGGCTGTGGTAGTCAGTCCTCCATGGCACTGCCATGTGGTGAGGGCATGCTTCATGCAAGCCCCAGTCGGTGAATTGTACAGTCCTTCGCTTTAGCATCTGTTAGGGGAGACATTGAAGGAGATTAAAGTAGACACTGCAGCAAATCGTCAGGCCCAGTCAGATTAGTGTGCATCTTTGAAACAATGACCCTTTCAGCAGTGTGGCTAATTTCTAGGCCGTTTGTGCTACCTGCAAGACCCCCTTCTTTACCAGATAAGGGATCAGAAAATATCAGATGTCTCCGTTCTGGTGCAGGGACGCATGCGATGGCCACAGATTACGGCTGGAACGGGCATTCACGGATCGTGGACATCGGCGGCGCTTACGGATCGTTCATGGCGCACCTGCTCTCCGTAAACCATAAACCCCAGGGAGTCCTGTTCGACCAGCCGCAGGCGCGTCTCTGACGCCGTTGCCTCTCACTGGACACTTTGCTCGAAGTGCAACATTAATATCTCACATTTTCCAATATTTAGGCATCTAGGATCTGGCTACGTCCAGCGACACGTGTATCAGATTTCTCCACTCTGTGCGGTCATGGTTCTTTTCGAATGCAATGACAATCCAATGGACTCCAAATCCGCCCTTACGTATTCGTTCCAGCTCTTCTCCCTGACCCCAGTCCCACTCAATGTGCACTTTGCTGGAAGTGCATGTTGCTTAAACTCAACTAAGTTGGACTCTTTTGCTGGGCCTGCGGCCTCCTGTCCTGCTTTGCGCTCTGAGACCAGTGCAACCAAAGAGCTTGCAATTCACAGCAAAGGTAACGCAAGTGAGTTTGGGGCGGATTTTGATTGGATCACAGCGGGTTCAGGCAGCATCGGCAGCAGCAGGTCCAAATAAAGTGTGGGAGTTTAAGGCGCCGTCAGTGCTGCCCTGCAAGCTCATTGTCATGCTGAGAAATCTCTTGGGCTAATTCATTATTTATAACATGCCTTTCCTGTCAGAGGTACGGCGCATGTGCAGACAAGCTGCAGGTGAAGGCTGCCACATTCCCTACCCCTTACTGGACTCAGCCAGATTCAAGCAAGACCCAATCAGTCGTGGGCATGGTGCTCAGTTTATGCCACCCCTACGCCAGCCGGAACCATTGGGCTGGTTGATGGGATGGCAACAAGTGCATGCATGCGGCTGTGCAGGTGATTGAGAGGGCGAAGGACAGGTGGGCGGAGGACCCCCAGTGGTCCACCCTCGCCCCCCGCATGAAACTTGTGGCCGGCGACTTTTTCGATGCAGGTGAGCATGTCACTTGCTGTGATGCACCATTCAAAGACCTACACCTACAGATCGCACCCCCACCTGTTGGCATGCACTTGCATGGGCTCATCCGATCTTTTGGTGCTGTCTGTAAGTCATCATTGTGCATGCTCTTCCGCCTGATGTGAGTGCAAGGTTGGGTTGTGCGAGCCTGTGCAAGAGCCTCTGTGCACACATAGTGGCTGTCTGTGGCTGTGTTAGAAAGTCCTCATTTTCCATACCTCCAGAGGTCCTCATGAGGTGCCATTTCGGGATCTGCCAGGCAGTGTCTGCACCAGGGAGCACGCCTGCAGCCACAATGAAGACTCAGTCTGAACAATGCTACGGGCTTCCAGCAATTATTACTATTGTTATTATTATTATTATTATTACACGCCTATCCAAGCCACAGTTGGCTTAGGTGCGTCGCAGCAGCGTTTCTATGACAGCCTTCCAGCCTGGCCTATCTTGGCACCTATTGCAGCAATGTTCCACCATATCTGCTCACGTGATTCGCATGCATGCAGACACGCTGCCCAAGGCTGCAGACGGCGACGTGTATGTGATGCGTCTGATTCTCCACGACTGGGACGACAGCGACTGCGTCAGAATTCTGTCCAACCTCCGCCGCGCCATGGGCTCTGCAGACGCTCGCCTGCTCATTGTCGAGGTGGGGGAATTCCTTTTGTCTTCCTCATAGACGGGGCGGCTGCTTTGCTGTATGCCTGCCTGCAAGTCTCTGTGAAGGCTGGATGTTACAAGATAGTCAGGATGTTTCACTTGAGTCCGAGCGTGGGAGGGCAAGCCCTGAAGGACATTATGGGAACACTCAGGTCAAAGGCAAAGTAAGTCTGAAGGCTTGCAGTAACTTGAAGTTCTTGGTTTTTTGTCAATCAAAGAGGAGTGTGAATTCTGCACCTACCTGTCAGTAGCATGCTGCGGTATGCATCTGAACCTTTTAGTAATATTCTTATCACACGCTTTTACTGCCAAGCGCCAAAGTGCGTCCTGCAGGCAAGCTGCGGTTTAAGGTTGCCACAGTCCTATCCCTTGTTGGACTCGCCAGATCCAAGCAAGACCGAATCAACCTTGGCCTTGATGCTCAGTATTTATAGCACCCCCCGCCAGCCGGGGCCCACCTGAACAGTCATGGCTGGAAAAGCTTTTGAAGTGGTGTCAATGGTGCAAGTGCTGAGCACTTGGTGGGACTTTGCAGACGACGCTAGGGGCGGAGTTTTCTGATCCGCTGTTCCAGCGAGCCCTGCTGGATGTCCACATGATGGTGGTGCACAATGGTGCCGAGCGGACACTCTCAGAATGGTGCGCTGCACTTGCTTCTCTCTCTATCTCTCCTACTGGTTGATGCTTCCTAGCGCTGCTGCTTTGCAAGCTGCGTTGTGCTGTGCTGTGCTGTGCTGACTGACAAGAGGCTGCTGCGCATAATAGACTCGCTTCAAGTTTTCCTAGAACTGTAGATCGCGGACAAAAGTTTACAGGATTAAAGAGATAAAGGTATTGGGCATGTTCTGCCCTGGCAGGACATAACAGACAATGGCTGTTGTGCTGACCTTTTGAGCTGTGTTAAATTCGCACTAGGGAAGCATCCAATGACTGGATTCTCACATGCTGGGATGTTCTCAGCTACTCATCCAGTCATTTGAGGGCTCTTTTTCATGCCATGTTTTATATCTGTTACAGATAGGGGTGACTAAAACGCTATGTGACTGATGCGCTGCAGGAAGGACATTCTACAGAAGGCCAACTTCAGCTTTGGTCGCCACATCCCAACCCGCGGCGTCTTCTCAATCGTCGAAGCATTCCCAGCATAGATTCAACTCCGAAATGGAGATTCAAATGGACACTGAAGGGTCTGTAGCAGCTTTGTATTTGCTAAGGAATTAAGCTGATGCTGACTCAGTGTGCTAAGGAATTAAGCTGATGCTGACTCATTGGGAAATTGAAGGAGTGAGCTAATTTCGCTCTTTTTCAAAGTGTTTTTTCGGTTTGCATGTGCATATATTTTCAGGTTTGTTTTAGGGGGTGAGTTGAAGTATGGCTCTGGCCAAAGTAGGCATAAGTCCACAGCACCAAAGTGTGCCAGAAGTGTTTTTTGGGCCATTTTGAAACATTAAAATTCTTTCAGGCCCTGTGGGCATTGCGGATTTTTTACACACTGCAGACAATTTGCAGCACAAGCAGCACAGCTGGGTCTTGTGACTTTGAGCACAAGGCATGGGTGGCATGTGCGTTATTGAGGGTCCAGGCAGATGATCAAATGATCGTCCCCTGGTGTATAGTGCAACTCCTGTGGATTATGTTTAGATACATGAGCTGATCAACATCAGCATATTATACTTTTATAAAGGGGCATGCCTTTCTCCTTTCGTTGGCGCTCGCAATCCGCTATGTGTCTTGCCTACGCTCTCAACTTATATTTGCTTTGAGAAAAGGTTGTAAGCTTGAAATCTTCCGTTACAACATCAAGGCGTTTTGTTTCAAGAAAATTCTGGGTTATGTGACACTGGGCTGGCTTGAGCTGACAGCTCTTCACAGCTGGCTACCATGTGTCTCACTGTGACATGTACATGGGACCCCATTAGGGGGCACTGACCAATCTTGTAATAGTAACCCGTCTGGGATGCTTGGCAGCAAGACGCTTGAACATTGGTTCACCCCTATATAGAAACACTGATGGGTATATGGACACGTTTGGGCTTTCAATTGCCTTGGCACACTTTGTGTGTCCCATTCGAGGATAATACCAAGCTGCACAGCACGCCTATTATCAGGGCGCCGAACAATTAGATCACTTCATCCCTGAAACAATGATCGGCAACCAGACCCCTTTTAATTACTAATGGTTTAGGGAAGCTGCCATGAAAGGCACCCACATGATCTGCACATGGTGACATAAAGGGTATGATGACCACTCACAAGTATCTGACTACCTGACCAGAGAACAAGCCCAAGAAATTATCTGCCGGGCACTTCACAAGAAACACCAGGAGTATTTGTGATGCGCAGACAACAGCCTGCAAAAATAATGCTTACGGTTGAAAACCAGGAGGCAACGAGAAAGTTCATGGGTCACCTTTGTCAATTGACCAGGTGGCAGCGATAAAACATGTACATGGGATTTGCGGTGATCATTTGGCAAGCCCATACGAAGACTAGCTTGCTGGATCTAAAGAATAACCGGAATGCCTGAAATTCTCAGAATCCCACCTCCAAGCAAATGCCCTTGCTGGGTGTGCGCATAATGTGCAGCACTCGTTCCCTTCACTTCTTACTCTTCCTTGAATACGAGAGTTCAATTCTGATGCCATGCTGACACAAAAAACATGGGAGGATGAAAGAATCCCCAAATTCGCGGTATCTTCTAAGCATTGCACTATGAATCGGCACCTTTGGAAGCAGGCTGCTAAACAGCGCTAGTCTGGTCCCATTTGGGATTCTGGCTGCGCCAACTTTGGCTTGCATAATGACATATGCAATATACGGTTGATACTGCCAGCCAGGATACTGCCTTTTCGCGCTTGTAAAGAAGCAGTGTCTGTTCGGAGCGCTGTCACTCCTTGGATGGCTTGAACAGACACTTGGCTCAATTTGTCAGACCATCCTCAGATGGAAGGTTCAAGCAGGGCCTCTCTATTGAATTCTGGCTCAAATTTGCCGCAGTCGAAGGCAGCAGGCTTGAGGAAGCCGTGCACCGGGTAGAAATTCCGCACCACCCAGTTGCGCACAGCGGTGAACTGCCCACACACACTTTTGATTTATCTTGTAAAACAGTGCCCCAAAATATTTCAATTCAAAGTTTGCCAGGGGAAAATTGTCCCCACATTGACAAGCCATAACTCCCTTACATGCGCCATGCAGTGCAGAGCCACAGATCACTGGCCCGCCAGAAGATGCAGGGATTTTGGATGGGGAATTACGGGTTAGTCATGGTTTATAACAACGAGGGGGTTACGGACTCACCCAGGGGTTACGGATCTGCAGCATGGCGCCCATCATGTGAGACTTGGCTGTTACGGGCATCGCCCGCGCCACTCTCTCGCTCTCGTACCCGCGCAGCGCCGCAGCTATTGCCCCGGCCGGAGCCGCCGTACCGCCGGCCGCTGCTATTGCTTTGGCCAGCATCACACCGTCCTGTGAGCCGATTCAGTAGCTTGTGAGGGTGCTGATCTGGGATCTACAAATCAAGTCAACCAGCTTCACTTGGGTGATGATTTGATAAAATCATATACAAACTGACAAAGCTGATCTGTACAGGAAATGGCAAGTGCTTCTGCTCTATGGGTGTGTCAAGCCAAACTATAATCCTCACTTCTGGGACTCTCTTGATACGTGCTCTGGACTGAATTCTTGTCAACGTGCACTGGCCCTCTGTGACACACATCTAGCAGGGAAAACCGTATACATGTTGCATTCGGTGTCCTTCTCTGTTTAGTGAGCGAGACAGAAGGATGCAGGAGTGCCCACCTCGAGTGCGATGCAGCCGCCCTGGCCGAGGCTGGGGGTCATGGGGTGCAGCGCGTCCCCCGCCACGGTGATACACCCCTGGCCCACGATTGTCCCATTTTTCAGCCACCGGTCCACGATGCGCGAGCGGCTGATCTTCTCCGCCGGAGTGTGGCGGATTGCGTCCTCGATGTGCGCGCAGAAACCGGCCACACTCGCCAGAGCATCCGCCTGGCGCCGGAGAGTCTTGTGTGAAGAAAGTACTTATACCACTTATACTATTGGCACAACCACTTATCAGAGCTACCTTTCACTGGTGGCGCTGAAGCCATTGAAGTGGCTACACATTAAATTGTCAAGGAGGGGACATGCTTGGATGAGTGCACTTGGGGTCACGTCAGCTCAATGACCCTTACTGTGTGCCTACAGCAGTGTCGATGTTGCATGCTCTGAGATACCATCTCCTTTTGTAAGATGTCAACGCTACTGCCCGGAATGAATCCATGTCCAAGCAGGGGCTACGATAATGAAAGCTAGGCCAAAGATGGTTCCTTGCCAGGAGTCAAGCACTTGAAGGGGATTAGTCATGCCTGGCGCTTCTCTGGAGTCTCCATCTTGGCTTGCTCGGGGCATGCGAGTGTGGTGAACCAGAAGCACTCGGTGGCTGAGATTGTTGAGATTCCCACTCTCACGCCGCGCTGGCTCCATATCATGCGCAGCGTGCCGGGCGGCTCTGGAACGCCCCCCGGGAACGTGGCCACCCCCCTGCAAATGCCACATCAGCGTGTCACGCACACTCTCTTGTATTCTCATTACTATTACAAGTTTTTCTGCCAAGAGGCAAGGTGCGTCTGCAGACGAACTGCATCAAGGCTGCCAGCTATCCTACTCCTTGATAAGCTTGGAAAGCAAGACCCAATCATTTGTGGGCACGGTGCTCAGTATTTATAGCGCCCCCGGCCAGCCGCGGGCACTCTCCTACACTATTGTAAGAAGACAGTCTGAAAAAAAAGAAAAAACTGACTCTCACATTCTCACACTTCACACTATCTGAGGGATTGTATCACATTCTACTATAAAGATGATGGCTTCATATCGTGGGATGCTGCTCTCAACAAGTAAGCAAAGGCACTGGCACCCAACATGAAGCATGTGGATGCGCAATATGTTTGGAAAATTAATTACATTGGCCGGGTTGTCTTCAGCTGCTTAATCACAAGAGTCCTGCACGCCTGCCTGTCTGAAAAGGCTGGACGTCCAGTTCTCATCAAATCATGAAGTCCATGCATGCAGGGCAGCAGAGATTGTAGTGAGCAATCCCACCTGTAGTAGACTTCTCCTGCGTAGGTGGCAGGCTTCACTCCCAGCTTGGCAGCAATGCGGCTCTTGACGCCGTCTGCGCCGATCACAGCCTTACAGCGCAGCCGCTCGCCGGTGGCCAACTCCACCTCAGCACCTGTCACAGAAAAAGCAAAACGAGATAAATCGCTTGACTTAAGAGCATGGTGCCCTAGCATGCTGTGATCTGGGACAATTTACATCCACAACCACTTGGTGCACTTTAAGCCAGAGTCCTGGGCATATTTTTGTCTGGTTTCATGCTGAGTTCTCGGCATTTGGGTAATGACTGCAGAAGGCATGAAAGCACTCGTTATGCACCTCAAAGTTTGTTGACACCTCACCGGACCCAGCACAAGCCAGAGGCCACATGGCATGCACACATGGCGTCTGCAGCCACATCCGGAAGGCCTGAATAATATGCAGCCTAGTCTGCATGTTCCCTCATGCAAATTGTCATTGCAGCAGTCAAATGGACACTCACCGGTGTCTACAGTCTGCGCTACTGGTTTTTTTCTCTAGAGATCTCTTGCAAGCCTCAGGTTCTTGAACTCACAAAAGTGCATCTCATTAAGTTTGTATGCAAATTTAAGCTCACCTGTGTCTGTAGCATGCACGTCTGCGATGGTGACGCCGTAATGTGTGGCGCCGTCCGGCACCGCGGTCCGTAATGCGGCCAGGAGGGAGTTGCGTCGAACGATGCGCGCGTCATGAGGCGATCCCTCGCACTCGTCCAGCCCAAAGCTGCGCAGAACCTGCCCGTCCCAGTTCACTATCTCCACCCTGTTCGAATTCAAATCACACATCTGAACAGCCTTGTTAGTTGGCAACCATGTAAAGCATCCTCTCTCTCATGTCCTCTCTGATGCACATGCCATCTTCTGCCTTGCTGAAATGCCTAACCAAGGCTATCTACGGAAACTTCAATGCACCGCAGCTGCTGACAGAAGGGCGCAAATGTGCAACTCTGGAGTTGGGATTTTGTCTGCATGCCATGTGCATTCGTACAATAATGGCAGCTCAGCATCACATGACGCGCCAGGTCACCGCCAGCTCAGAATACTTCCCTAACCCCCAACTAGGCTATCACCTTGGGGTCATTAAGATTCCATGACACATTTCATACTTCTCAACGCATGTCATGCGCATGCCAACAACATCGCCAATCACCACCAGGTCAGCGCCAGGTCATTGCCAGGTCAGCAACCACCTTTTCAGCAGCGGGTGTATATCCCTGAGAGGCCCGGCAACCCAAACAGCATCAAGCATGGCAGTGATATGAAAGTACTGCACCTTTTCACCAGCGGGTGAGTCTCCCTGACTGGTGCTGCGACCCCCAGAGCGTCCAGAACACGAAATGCATTGGGCCAGAAAGTGATTGCGCTGCCCTCCTCGCGCGGCCCCCCCTCCCTCTCCAGCACCACCGCCCGGACCCCCACCTGCAGCGGTGGCAGCA